>Ga0209064_1000632_pt1 | contig 74767 bp, 69 predicted proteins | sample Inofromicrocosms_FD_187498 | JGI IMG/M metagenome (GOLD analysis project Ga0209064, IMG submission 187498) | Mouse cecum microbial communities from Vienna, Austria - Inoculum for glucosamine and mucus D2O microcosms (SPAdes) (version 2) | ecosystem: Host-associated > Mammals > Digestive system >...
GCTGGCTGCAATGAATGATTGCATACGCATCTAGCGGCTCCCTGGGCTAAGGTCTCCCTTCAAAAGGAAACCCTTATCGTGGTCTTCTATTTAATTTCTGATGCGTCCGACCTGTATTCCATGCCCTCCCCTGGATTCCTCCAAAGGAACCCGACACCGTCATCAAACTCTTTCATGAGTATGGAGTCCCGCTGACATTTCATTCACGCCAGCTTTTAAAGGCCAAGGGAGAAAATAATAAGTTATATCTTGTTACAAAAGGAGCGCTGGCTTATTACATTGCCGACCAATATAAGAGCCATGCAAGTGTGCTCAATCTACTGATTCCAAATCGTGCTGCGTGCGACCTCTCTGCGCTCACTGGAACCAGAGTCAATGTGACCACTCGCGCCATCGGCACCTGCGAAGTTCTTTCCATGTCTCCGAACATCATTCCGAACTATATGCTCGAACACGCGGAGTTTGGTTTGGAAATGGCCAAGCACGTAACTATCAAACAGGAATGCTCCATTGAGGCGATGGTCGCAAACTTTACACTTGAACCGGCTGACCGCCTGCGCACTCTGCTTAAAGTGCTGCTCCTAAGCTATGACAAGCCGATCGTCGACGATCAATGGATGAAAATCCCGCTTGATCTCACCAATGAACAGTACGGATCGGTCGTCAATCTCACACGAGTCTCAGTAAGCAGACTCTTTTCCGACTGGAGCGCTAAAGAACTCATAAGAAAATCCGGCCGTAACGTCTTTGTTCGTTCAGAACTCTTTAAAGATATCTACGACTGGGTTTAATCAAACGATTAATTACGAAGAAGAAGCCTCGTCATCCTGATTCTTGTCTTTGCCTTCCGAAGCCAAATACGCAAAGATAACCATCAGGATCATCGCCAAAATAGCGCATGCCCTGACTGAATGGACTGCGCCGAACTTCTCGGAAGCCAGTCCGAGAATAAACTGCCCGATCGGAACAAAACCGAGCATCACAGCTAAATACATCGCCGAAAAGCGCCCTCGATAAATATTGGGCGCTCGGCTCTGCACCAGATTATTCGCGCTCGCCAAAGAAAATGTCAGCGATGCGCCGGCAACCAATGCGCACAGCCACTGCGAAGTCAGTGAATCCAAGGCGGGAAGTGCCGCAAAACCGATACATGTGACCCAGCCGCCCATCCATACGGTTGTTACATGGTCAATGATTCCGCGGTTTCTCTGCATCAGAACCGCGGCGGCCACCGCTCCGAAACCTAAACCGGAGGACATGGAGCCGAAACTCAGCAGCTCGCTGCCTTTCAGAGAAATCGCCGGCAGCAGTGCGACCGCAGGCATCACCAGAATGGACAGACAGGCCACCTGAGGAAGGATGTCGCGCAAGATTCGATACCGCATAAAGAGTTCAACTGAACCCATATTGACGCTTTCTTTGCGTTCCTCCTCCGTCGTACGGTTCGGAATTCGGACAATGCGCATCAAAGCGATCATCGGAATAAAGCAGACCGCGTTCATCGCAAAGCACCAGGTTGCTCCGACGCTTTCAATGATAAATACCGCAAACATCGGCGCCACGGAGCGTGCGATATTCATAATCAGAGACTGCCGCGCAATCGCTTCCGAAACGGTTTCACCGGTTTCCACAAGCATCGCGTGCATGCACGGGCCGTCAATGGATGTAATGATGCCGAAACAGAGCGCGAGCAGTGCAAGCTGATACGGCCCGAGATCGCCCTCATAAGACAGCCAGGCGGTCAGAGCGGCAATCACGCAGCCGAAGGTCTGTGTGATTAAAAGAATATGGTGGCGGTGAAATCGGTCGGCGATTTGGCCCGCAATCGGAGCGAGCGGCAGAGAGGGAAGCGCAGACAGCAACGCAATCGCGCTTAGCCAAAGCGGAGACTTGGTTAACGTCCAGACAACCCAGGAGAGCGCCATGCCGTGTACAAAACGGCCGAGCGTAGAAAAACTGTAGGCGCTCCAAAAATAGGTATTTGTTCTGTGGTTGGTCTTTTGCACACTCTTCTCCCGACTGAGAGATTATTTTAGTCGTCGATAAAGTATACGTGAGCGGCTTTTGCGTTCTGAGAAGCCCGAAACGGCAAAACCGCCCGAAGGCGGTCTTGTCTAAGTTATCGCAGAAATATTACTTCTTAGCAGCGATGTTGTGATCCTTGATCGCGCTTTCCGCAGCGATACGAGCGGAGTTGACGGCGAAGCCGATTGTGGAGCCGGCCATCAGGAGGTCATAGGAGTCACCGTACATACCGCCGACGTCAGAACCGGCAGCGTAGAGGTTCGGGATTGCCTTATCTTTGTCGGTAACAACCTGCAGACGGTCGTTAACCTTGATACCGCCGAGTGTGCCGAGAGAGGAGGCAACGCTCTTGATCGCGTAGAAGGGACCCTGTTTGACCGGGAAGATGTACTGCGGATCTTTAGCAAAGAGGGCGTCATGACGCTGTTCAGCAGCCTGGTTGTACTGTTCAACACTGGCTTTCAGCTTGGCAGGATCCATACCAGTCTTCTTGGCGAGTTCGTCAAGAGTGTTGGCTTTGACTGCCCAGCCGGCCTTTTCAGCGGCATCCCATTCTTTGTCGAAGTTGGTGAGCTTGGCACCGATCGGAACCATAACACCAACACCCTGAACAATACCGTCGTGCTTCATAGAGTCGAGGTTCTTGTTGTCATAGACAACCCACATCTGGCCGCCGATTCTTTCAAGAGCGTTACCGGCTGCGGGCCAGTCACCCATGATTGTTTCGTCGGTGAAGCGTTCGCCCTGCGGTGTCAGCCAAAGATGCGGCTGCTTAGCTGTAGCGGAAACGTGGTTTGTTGTTCCGACGGCTCTCGGACCCGGACGATAGGACTGCTGAACTTCCAGACCTTCTTTACCGCCGCCTGCGGACCAAGCCATCTGAATACCGACACCGTTCTTGCCGGACTGAGCCAGACCGTCTGTATCCGGGAAGCGTGTGTACTTCTTCATCATTTCAGGATTATCAGCGAAACCGCCGGTAGCGATAATCACAGCCTTGGCGTTAACAGTAACGGTGTTGCCGTCTTTGTCTTTAGCAATAACGCCGGCGACCTTGCCGTCTTTCATGAGAAGCTTTTCAGCCGGAGTGTTGAAGAGCACTTCCATGCCGTATTCTTTTTGTCCTTTTTCCTGGAAGAGCTTGATCCAGCCGGCGCCGCGGCCTTCATAGATGTGCCATGTGTAGAGACCGCCCGGGTAATTGGTTGTCAGTTTTTCGAATTTAACGCCGTGTTTCTGCATCCAGTCAACGGTGTCGGCGGATTTGTCAACGAAGGCTCTGACGAGGCGGGCGTTGCTTCTCCAGTGGCCGTAAGCCATGATCTTCTTAAACGCTTCGTCCTTTGTCAGAGGAATGTAGTAGTCGCGCTGCATCTTGGAGCCGACAGCGAAAATACCTTCTGAGAAGTTGCCTGTGCCGCCGGCGATCGCTTTCTTTTCAAGACCGATAACCTTCGCGCCTTTTTCAGCGGCGGCGAAAGCCGCGGCTGTACCGGCTGCGCCCTGACCGACGACGACGATGTCAGCGTTCAGAACCTTGTCGGCAGCATAGGACATTGTTGAGAAAGCAGCTAACACTGCAACAGCTAAAAGTTTTTTCATTCTTGAATACTCCTTGAGAAAAACAGCCTTTATCGGCTTTTATGAAACTATTTCTAGGACCTGTGGTGAGGTGGTCTGTGTCTTTATTTCTATGGAGAAAATTATCGCCTCTCCCCATTAATCATGTCTGTAATTACTGTTACAGCTAAATTAGAAAAAACGTATACACGATTACATTTATAGGAAAAACCCTCCTATTTGTAGACAAATTCCTCTACACGAACAAATACCGGGTTAAATCAGTCCGCTCCCCATGAGTTCGTCATCTGCAGCCCTTGTCCGCCAAGCGATTTTTCTTTTTCCGGCTCTCCAAACACCCCCCTCTCTCAATTCGTATTTTCCCAGCCCAAGAAAACTATCTGAGCAAAGAAACCAAATCTGTCGGATCTTCCTTCCGGGCACAAAAAAGCCGGAAAATACAGATCCGGCTCCTGGTGTATCTCAGCTAAAAAACTGAATCTTAAAATTCAAGCGTCTCTCCATCCTCCGGGATAAGAGCGCTCTTCTCCATCTTGTGCTCTGCGACAAACTTCCGCATACCTGCTCTGTATACCGTTGCGTGCGCAACATTATCCATATGGCTGATGATGGTCTTCGCATACGGCGCTTCCTTATGAACCTCTAAAACATCATGGGCGTCCATAATCAGTCTGCCGAAATACTGAAGAGCGGCACCGCAGGCATTGAGAATGATGACTTCCGGACGATACTTTTCCAGAACTGCTGCAACTTCATCATAAAAAATGGTGTCTCCTGCAATATAGAGAGTCTTCTCGCCGGGAGCCCGGAACAAAACTCCACACGCCGGTCAAGAAATAAAACTCTTCGTCGCAAAATTGGTCGCGAGCGCCTACTTCAAACTAACCCGCTCATTCTCAGCCCTGAAGCCGCTTTAGAGCCAAGAGTTAATTGCTTATACCCAAACAATGTCTAAAGCAGATGTCTTACTGAAAAAACTTTCGCAAACGGGACGACTGCGGAAAATCAAAGCCGGTCATAAAAATTAAAGCCGAAGTTTTTGGCTCCGGCTTCAATCAGACAATCGCGCTTTAAAGTGCGCCGTCTTCAATGCACTTACTAAACAAGAAGCGGCTGCTTGCTTTCTTCCACTCGTCAAACTTAACGCCGCGAGGCAGAATCTCAAAGTCCGCTGTCGGCTCCGTAACCGTTTCCGCGTTCATCTGTTCAGGTGTCAGCGCGGAATAATAAACTCGGATTTCAGCTTCGCCGTTCACCAGCCACTTTTCAAATGTTAAGTAACCGCCCGGCGTGTTCTCGTTCTTTGCGCGGTTCGGAAGCTTCCAGTTCAGATCAAACAGCGCCCCGAGATTTGCAAGGTTCGTGTCGTGCCCGACCAAATAGGTGTATTTCGGACCATGATCCAGAGAGTCAATAATCTTTTTCGCAAGCGCAGAGCCTTTATAAGCGGCAACTTCCATATCGCGGTTCAGTGCGGTAAATACACCGACTCGAAGCGGCATCAGCTGCATAATGCCGGGCCAGTCCAATACGCCCCAGCCCGCCTTTTGTCCGGGGAACTGTCCCCATTCCAAAGCAAAAATCTCTGTGATGCTCGCAGCGGAATACGGCGCGCCTTCATAACCGACTTTATGTTTGCTCGCTTTACCGCGCATTTTCCCTGTGAGCTCCCGCCCTAGGATTTTTTCGACTTCGGCTATCTCGCTGCCGTAAATCTTCGAAAAGCCTGCGGCCCGTTCCGTCAGCTTCTCGGCAAGCTCTTTCGGATACTCAATCTTGCATACTTTGGCTTTCAAAGGAGAAAAAAGGGCGGAATGCTTTTTATCTGTCGTTCGTACCTGATAGCCGCATCCCGGATACAAACCTTCATTCAGCGCTTTGGCGGTCGCGATGGTTCGCTCATCCGTATCGGCGATGATCTGAACATCATCTGGTTTAGGACAAGTCCCGTATGTAAAAGGCGCACGAGTGCGATTCAGCGCCCAAGTACGCTCTACCAGATAGTAGCCGCGCTTTGTGAGAATGCCGGGATCGACCCCGAAATTCGGCCACTTCTTCGAAGACCAGGACTCCAGTTTCTCTGCCGACTGCGTCGGAGAACGAACACCGTGTCGGGAAACCACGACGACGTTCATCAGTTCTTCGGAATGTACGCCGGGAAGCGGGCCGGTTTCAGCTGCCGACGCCCCGGCCGATGCGAGAATAAAAAGAGATACTGCAGCGGATGATGCAAGCGATGTTTTCATTTTGTCTATCCATTAGGAAGATAGTCCAAATATATACGTCGCAAGCGCCAGGAAGATAAAAAATCCGCCTGAATCGGTAATAAAGGTGAGAAGGACAGATCCGCCCATCGCCGGATCGCGGCCGAGTTTTTTCAATGTGATCGGAACAAGAATCGCAACAATCGCACCCATCAGCATGTTCAGCAACATCGCCAGGAACATTGTCAGCCCCAGCAGTTTGCCGTCCGGCGTGTTGTAGTAAAGCGCCCAGGCAAAAAGACCGGCAACAATGCCCCAGATGAAACCGTTCACAATCGCGACCAAGACCTCTTTCTTCACCACGTCGATTTGGTTGGCGTCCGTAATCTGACCGGTCGCTAAAGATCGAACCAGAAGCGTCAGAGTCTGGTTGCCCGAATTACCCGCAATACCGGCGACAATCGGCATCAGCGCCGCCAGAGCGACAACTTTCTCGATCGTTCCGTCAAAAGCGGAAATCACGCGGGAAGCAAAGAAAGCGGTAAAGAGGTTTACACCAAGCCACAGCCAGCGGCCTTTCGCCGATGACCAAACCGAATCAAATAAGTCCTGATCATCATCCAAACCGACGGCACCGTAAGCTTCTTCATCACTTTCTTCACGGATGACGTCAACAACTTCGTTAACCGTCAGACGACCGACCAGTCGTCCGGTCTCGTCCACCACCGGAGCACTCACCAAGTCATATCGCTCAAACGCCTGAGCGGCGTCGCTCACATCTTCCAGAGGCGAAAGCCGCAGTACTTCCGTCAGCATCACGTTCTTAACGGAATCCTCCGGATAGTGCGTAAGAATTCGATCAACCGGCAGCGTGCCCATAAGCTTCTCGTCCCGATCAATCACAAAGACCTGGTCCGTATGATCCGGAAGCTTTTTCAGCCGTCGGAGATAGCGAAGCACGATATCGAGCGTCACATCCTGCTGAATCGAAACAATTTCGAAATCCATGCGGGCACCGACCGTGTCCTCGGGATAACTCATCGCCGCACGAAGCTGAGCTCTCTCTTCGTGCGAAAGTCCTTCCTGAACCTCCGCGACAACGTCAGGCGGGAGGTCCTCGACCAAGTCTGCGATTTCGTCGGTATCCAGTCCTTCGACCGCGTCCACAAGTTCGTCGCGGTTCATCGCGTCGATAAGCGTTTCTCGTACGCCCTCGTTTACCTCGACAAGGATCTCACCGTCTCGGCCCGCGCGCACGCAGTCCCAGACGATGAGACGCTCATCCAGTGGGAGCGCTTCAAGAATGTAGGCAATATCCGCAGGGTGCAGCCCCGAAAGCGTATCGCGGAGCAGTGTCCTGACTTCTTCGCCGACCCTTAGGTCTTTGCGCTCCTGGGCCTCTTCTCCTTCATCAAGCAGCTGCTGAATAATCGCTAAACCGCGCGCAGCCGCCTCCGGATCACGTACAGCGATGTCGTAATCCGGATCGTGAAGAGGTGTATCTGGATTGATCGTACCCAAATCAATCTCCTTAGAAATTCAAACGCGGGGTTTGAGAGGAGTTAAGCCGCAGAAGCCGTGAGCATTTTGCGAATCGCTTCGTAGACGGAAGCGGTTTGCGGACGATGTCCCATCCAAATCTCATAGGAATCGGCGGCCTGCTCGACCAGCATGCCGAGTCCGTCAGAAGCCTCTTTTGCGCCGCCGCGTTTTGCGAGCTCCATAAAGGGAGTAGGCACAGCCGCATAAACCAAATCGTACGCCAATGTACAGCTGTCAAAAGCAAAGGGAGAGACCAAAGGCGCTTTATTCTGAAGACTGGTCGGAGTCGCGTTGATGATGAGATCGTAATTTTCCGAACCGGTTTCATCGTAAAGAATGCTCTGAATGCCGAATTCGTCACAAAGTTCAGAAGCTCTTGCAGTACTTCGGTTGGCAACCGTCACGGATTTTGGCTGACGATCCATCAGCGCGGGAAGAATACCGCGCACGCCGCCGCCCGCACCCAAAATCAAAATCGACGTCCCTTTGACGGCAAACTTCAGACGTTCTTCAAGGTCGCGAATAAAACCGCTTCCATCCGTGTTCTCGCCTAAAATCTTGCCGCCCTGAAAAGTCAGTGTGTTCACTGCTCGGGACTGTCTGGCCTGAGAGGAGCATTTCGTAGAACAGCGATAGGCGTCAACTTTGAACGGGATCGTCACGTTGATTCCGAAATATTCTTCATCAATCAGATCTCCGATGGCGCTTTCAAATTCCCCCATCGGAATCTCTATTTTTTCGTACGAAATATTGTCTCCGAACTGCTTGGCAAATAATTCGTGGATCGCGGGGGAGTAGCTATGCGCTACCGGGTTCCCAACAACTCCCAGTTTTGTAAGCTTTTTCATCGAATATCTCCTGCTCCTCTGTTTTTGTAATCTTAACTCATGCATACAGCGCTTGAATATCTATTGATTTTCAACCGCTGCAGTCTGATTTTCCCCTTCCTCGGAATCAGCAGAAAGTTTCTCCCCTTCCTCTTCTTCCTGTTCTATTTCGTCATCAAAGTCATCTTCATGCGTTTCATCGAGCACTTTGACGAGACTGCATTCCATCACCAGTTCGACATAGTCCAAATTCAAAACACGCATCAAAACCGACTGTCCGCGCGGAAGCTCCGGCAGTCCGGGCACGCGCTGAGCCATCGGAAGGCCTTCGACGCGAACCAAGTCTCCTTTAACAACACTTGCCTTAACTTCCTTAATACCTTCCTGCTCAATCCAGCGCATCGACCAGTAACGAGACATTCTTGACTGGAAGTCATTAAAGGCCGAGTAGTTGCTGTCAAAGAGCGAAATAATCGAAAACAATTCGCTGTCGTTGCTTCGCAGCGCCGGAGTCTCCCCTTTCAGCGTCGAGATGATCTGACGCTGATTGATCAGGTCCACATAGCGTCTCAGCGGCGAAGTCGACCATGCGTAATACGGCACGCCGATTCCGTCATGCGGTCCGGGCACGCTGGTCATTTTGACGCGGCCGGCGCGCTGTGAACGATAAATTCCCGCGGTACCGCGCTCTTCAAGCCACGCGCCCCAAGTGCAGTTCGCAAAAATCATCATTTCCGCAACCAGCAAATCGAGCGGGTCGCCGCGGCGGCGGCCTTTCAGCTCGATCTCCGCATTCTCGTCTTCGCCCTTCAGACTGAAGTACCAGTCAATGCGGCCGACAGGCTCGGGTCTGCCCCGAACTTCTTCACGATTTTTAAGAAGTACCTTGGCAAAGTTCCACAGCCAAATAATCTCACTGCTGAAGGGCACATCCAAAGAGCCGCTTTTAATCGTTTCTTCCGTGACTTTGTCGGCAATCAGGTCATAGCGCAGATTCTTTTCCACCCGCACCCGTTCAAGCCGGGTTTCGGTCGAAATCACGCTGAAGGTCTCGTTGTCCACGACCGCGTATAAAGAAACCGCAGGAGACGCTTTGCCCTCGTCCAGCGTAAACGCTTCAATCCAATTCTTCGGCAGCATCGTGGTCTTCAGCCCCGGTGCATAAACCGTGGACATGCGCTCTCTTGCAGCCAAATCTATAGGAGAGTCATGTGTGATGCCGAGTCCCGGTGCGGAAATATGAATGCCGACTCTTGTACGGCCGTTGTCAAGCGGTGTCACGGAAATCGCGTCATCAATCTCGGTCGTTTCCGAATCATCAATAGAAAACGCGACAGCGTCCGAAATCGGAAGCTCCTCATGAACATCTGCGGGAGGCGTGCCTAAATTTCCCGGGAAGTTTTTGCCATGCGGAAAATTGACCGTGAAGAAGCTGTCCACGTGCCAGTGCCAGGCGTTCTTAATCGCTCCGACATTTAAAAGCATGCGCAGCGGAGAAGTGCTGATCTTGTCGCTTGCTTCCTTAACCGCTTTCCATTCCAATGAATTCTTATCAGGCTTGGTTAAAAGCTCAATCGCCTTGGCTTTGATTGCCTCAGGAGTCTTATGCTCTTCAGTAATCTTGCGCACATACTCGTCTTTGACGCGTTCCTGTTCTTTCTTGCGCTCGATGGCGGCCAAAGCCAGTCTCAGAGTCTCCTCCGGCGCTTTTCGGTAGGAGCCTCTTCCCTTACGGTAGAAGTAAACCGGATTGGCATGTAGTTTGAGAAGAATCGCCGCTTTCTGCACCGCCGTAGGCGCAGCGCCGTAATACTCGTCGGCAATCGCACCGAACGTGAAGTCGCCTTCGGGAGAAAACTCCCAGAGAAGATCCACATCGATTGTCTCAGCCTCTTCCTGAGCACATCTAAGAAATTCTGTCGGACTCGGGTTCTCAAACGTAATCAGTATGTGAGAGCGTTTTGCTTTAATCCGCTTACCTGTCGGAAGTTCCACCTGACAGGCAGACGGAGTCGAACTCTTTTCCGTTCCAACTTTAAATGCTCCGTCTTCTTCAAAAAATAAATTCATGCCGGCCTTTCAGTCGCTAAGCAGGAGTTAACTCAGCGACAAATTTTTTAAATCTCGTTCTGCTGCAATTCTAAGCGAGCAGATATGTTTTCAGCTTCTTCTGCGCTTGCCGCACAGAAAACTTCTTCAGCGCGTCTACTTTAACCGTTCTTACGAGCGAAGAAACTCAAGAATCGGCTCAACATAGGGCGTAAAGTCCGAAATTCTGTGATCGCCTTCCGCTATCTCGATGATTTTGGTCTTAGCAAGCATCTTCGCTGTAACAGTCGGATCGAGAACCTCGTCCTTCAGACTCAGCAGCGTGAGGCAGCGCTCGGGGCGCGTCACTTCGCGCACCAGCATCTCATTGAGCTCATCCATGAAGGATTCGCACACGTACATCTTTTTATCAATGCCGCTGACCTGCATCCAGCCCGGGCGAAAATCCACTTTGCCCCAATTGCCGAGCGCGGGGTTCAGCAAAACCGCCCGATTAATATCAAAATGCTCGGCAAGCCAAGCCGCGTAAAAGCCGCCCAAAGAAGAGCCGACGACATTGACGTTTTCCGCGCCGAGGCGGCAAACCGTTTTTGTCAGCAGCTCTGCGACTTCCTTAGGCGACATGTAAAGCTCCGGCGCCTCAAAGGGGATACCGGCCTTTTCATGTGCCAAGCGCAGAAGGCTGCCTTTATTAGAATCCGGATGCGATAAAAATCCGTGCAGATACAGAGTGGTTCTCATCGCAGACTCTTTAGGCTTTCTGACCAAAACGAGCCTTCAGCTCATCGAGGATCATCCCATGAACCCCACCGAAACTTCCGTTGCTCATAACCAAAATAATGTCTTTCGGATTCACAGCAGCGGCTGCCTCGTGCGCAAGCACGTGCAAATCTTTATAGACATGTGTTTTGTCTTCGATCGGCCTGAGCGCTTGCTGAATATCCCAGCTCACGGACGGCCCCTGGAAAGCAAATACCTGAGCCGCCTGAGACAGACTCGGCGCAAGCGCCTGCTTGACCGCTCCGAGCTTCATAGTGTTGGAGCGCGGCTCAAATACCGCAATGACTCGCCCTCCGTCGGTCTTGGCCGCAACCGCTCGAATGGTTTCTTCTATCGCGGTCGGATGGTGCGCAAAGTCATCAATGACGCGAATTCCGCCGACTTCGCCCTTAACTTCCATACGACGCTTGACGCCGTGGAAGCGAGTGAGCGCATCCAGCGCCTCTTCCGTACTCACGCCGGCGGTCGTCGCCGCGGCAACCGCAGCGAGCGCGTTCAGACGATTGTGCTCTCCGGGCAGATCAAGCTGCATCCAGCCAAGCTCTTTACCGCCAGCCGAAACTCTCCAGCCCTCATGATCAACCAGACGCCAATCCGCGTCTTCTTCCAAACCGAAACTTTCCGCCGGCGTCCAAAGGCCCATCGCAAGAACCCTGCGCAGCGCTTCGCTCTTATTATTAAAGATGACCTTTCCTTCCGAAGGGATTGTCCGCACCAAATGATGGAACTGCCGCTCAATCGCCGCAAGATCGGAGAAGATATCGGCGTGGTCATATTCAAGATTATTCAGAATCGCAGTTCTCGGACGATAGTGAACAAATTTGCTTCGTTTATCAAAGAAAGCGGTGTCATATTCGTCGGCTTCAATGACAAAGAACTTAGAATCCGTCAGTCTTGCCGAGCAGCCGAAATTCTGCGGAACGCCGCCCACCAGGAAGCTCGGATTCAGACCCGCGTCTTCCAGCATCCATGTGAGCATGGATGTCGTTGTGGTTTTACCGTGTGTCCCGGCAACCGCAAGCACATGCTTATTCACCAGTATGTTTTCAGACAGCCATTGCGGACCCGACGTATAAGGAAGGCCCTGATTCAGGATCGCTTCCAAAAGCGGATTGCCGCGGCTGATAGCGTTGCCGATCACATATAAATCCGCGCCGAGTGTAAGCTGATCCGGGCTGTAACCTTCAATTAAATGAATTCCTGCCTGCTGCAGCTGATCCGACATCGGAGGATAAACACCTGCGTCACAGCCGCTTACTTTAAAGCCCATTGCCTTTGCCAGCTGGGCAATACCGCCCATGAAGGTTCCGCAGATGCCGAGAATATGAATATGCACCTTATGCTCCGTCAGAAAATAGTTCGGAGTCCAATATACAGCGGAGAGGACTCAGAAGAAAATACCTGAAGAAAAACTTTAGTAAGCGAGTCCTTACTAACAAATACGGTGCCATTAATTAGAAGCAGATCGTGATAATTTGATACTTTTTAGGTGCGCACAATTTTTTTGCGCTCGTTATGATTGCTCTTCTTAGAGAAATAAAGAAAAATCGGTCTGAGTATCGATAAATTTCATGAAAAATAGAAACAAGTTAGAAGAATTTAGTGAATTAGCGGCAAAAACCGCCGAACTCATTGCCGAAGGTCGGGATTGGAGCGAGGCGAGAAGCAAAATCGCGGAGTTTTACGACGTACCGGTTTTCCGTCAGCCCTCAGACGAAGAAATTGAATCGGCTCTGCGCTGTCACTACAGCATTTACGACCCGCAGGGGCATGCCCTTCGACTGCTTGAGCTCAGAGAAACGGCGCTCTTTATTATGCGCGAACTATCTGCGTTTCAGCCTCGGCTCACCAAAGGCGTTCTCAGCGGGTGCGCCGATCAATATTCCGATATCTGTCTTCAGGCGGTGAGCGAGGACTTAAAAGCGTTCCAAATCGCCCTGCTTGATCGGGATGTCGACTTTACCGTTCTGCCTAATCCGAAATCCGGCAGGAAAGAATTTGCGGAGGAAGTCGTTTTTGAGGCACCCTTAAAACCGAACGGATACTTTGCGGTCAACCGCATGACCGTTTGGGTCCGAGTCAAGGTATTTGAAACACAGCCCCCTGTCAGACAAAAGAGCGAAAAAACTCCGGACGCGTGGCAAATTCCGCTCGAAGCGGCAAAATCCGTCGACATTGACGGACTCACGCGTTTAATCGACTCGACACGAGTCTAATCCTGTATTTTTCATTATCTTCGTCTATCTTTTCTCATCGTTTTCCCAAATAGTCTTTAAGGTTATTTGAAAGAAAATCATGCAAAAGAGAAGATTTTTAATGTTTTAAATACAGTTAAGCCCTATACTTGCGAAATATTGACTTATTCCCGCTATAGCTCGGGATATAACTCTATGAAAAAAATATTATTGCTTAACGGGCCGAATCTCAATTTGCTGGGAACTCGTGAACCGGACAAATACGGGAATAAGACACTCGCGGATATCGAGTCGTCGCTTTCAGCCTACGTATCAGAAAAAGACGCGAAGCTGAGCTACTATCAGAGCAACCATGAGGGAGACCTGGTAGACCGTATTCAGCAGGCCAAAGAAGAAGGAATTGACGCCGTTATTATTAACCCCGGCGCCTATACGCACACCAGCATCGCGATCCGCGATGCCTTTTTGTCTGTGCAGATTCCTTTTGTCGAAGTGCATCTATCCAATATCTTTAAACGCGAAGCGTTCCGCCACCATTCCTATCTGTCCGATATCGCGCAAGGCTGCGTGATCGGTTTAGGCGCCAAAGGCTATTTTCTGGCTGCGGACGCGCTTCTCGACAACTAATTAATTTATCTCTCTTATATAAAGAGGCTTTTCCATGGACTTGAGAAAACTTAAAACATTGATCGACCTCGTTCAGGCTTCAGGCATTTCTGAAATCGAAATCACAGAAGAAGGCGATCATGTCAAAATCGTCAACCGTCCGGCTGCAGCTGCCGCTGCGCCCCGCGCTCCGGAGCCTGTTGTCTACGCGGCTCCAGCTCCTGCCGCACCGGCCGCTCAGCCCGCAGCTCCGGCGCCCGCCGTCACCGCGAACACGCCTTCCGGAACTCAGGTCACAAGCCCGATGGTCGGAACTTTCTACCGCGCCCCGAGCCCCGGCGCCGACCCCTTTGTCGAAGTCGGCACTCAAGTCAAAAAGGGCGACACTCTGTGCATCATCGAAGCGATGAAGCTGCTTAACGAAATCGAGGCCGAAGTCAGCGGCACCGTTAAGGAAATTCTCGTTGACAACGCTTCTCCGGTTGAATTCGGTCAGCCGCTTTTCGTCATTGAATAACCAGAGAGATATCTATGTTCGGTAAGATCCTTATCGCAAACCGAGGAGAAATCGCGCTCCGTATTCAGCGGGCGTGTAAAGAAATGGGCATCAAAACCGTTATCGCCCATTCTCTTGCGGACACAGACGCAAAATATGTTCGGCTTGCCGATGAGTCCGTATGTATCGGACCGGCGCCTGTTCATCAGAGCTATCTGAATATGCCCGCGCTTATCAGCGCCGCTGAAGTCACCGATGCTGAAGCCATCCATCCGGGCTACGGATTCCTTTCTGAAAACGCCGATTTCGCTGAACGCGTGGAATCAAGCGGCTTCGTCTTTATCGGCCCGAGACCGGAAACCATCCGTCTGATGGGAGATAAAGTCTCCGCGAAGAAAGCGATGATCGAAGCGGGCGTGCCCTGCGTCCCCGGCTCCGGCGGCGCGCTCCCGGACGATCCTTCCGAAATTATCAAAATCGCTCGTCAGGTCGGCTACCCGGTCATTATTAAAGCCTCCGGCGGTGGCGGCGGACGCGGCATGAAGGTCGTCCACACGGAAGCGGCGCTCATCAATGCGGTCCAAACCACCAAACAGGAAGCAAAAGCCGCCTTCGGCAATGACACTGTCTATCTTGAGAAATTCCTCGAGAACCCGCGCCACATCGAAATTCAGGTACTTGCGGACTCTTTCCGCAATGCCATTTGGCTCGGAGAGCGCGACTGCTCCATGCAGAGACGCAATCAGAAAGTCATCGAAGAGGCGCCCGCTATCGGTATTCCCCGCCGCCTGGTCGAGAAAATCGGCGAGCGCTGCGCAGAGGGCTGCCGCAAGATCGGTTACCGCGGTGCCGGCACTTTCGAATTCCTATATGAAAACGGCGAGTTCTACTTTATCGAAATGAATACCCGTATTCAGGTCGAACATCCCGTAACTGAGCTGATTACGGGCGTGGATCTGGTGCAGGAACAAATTCGAATCGCCGCAGGTGAAAAGCTGCGCTATCGCCAGCGCGATATCCAGATTAAGGGACACGCGATCGAATGCCGTATCAACGCCGAAGATCCGTTTAAGTTCATTCCGAGTCCGGGCCGTATCACAACGCTGCATCAGGCGGGCGGCCCCGGTATCCGCGTGGACTCTCACGTCTATCCGGGCTACTTTGTTCCGCCTTACTACGACTCCATGATCGGCAAGCTGATCGCTTACGGCGACACTCGTGAACAGGCAATCGCCAGAATGCGCACCGCGCTTTCTGAAACGGTCATCGAGGGCATCACGACCAACCTTCCTCTTCATAAGGAAATGATGATCGATCAGAAATACATGCAGGGCGGCACCAGTATTCATTACCTCGAAGAAAAGCTTTCTCACCGGGCTTCCGTTCAAAGTTAAGGACTCATATGCTGCACGAGTTTTCTCTATTAGCCACAAAACAGATGGCGGAACCGCTCTCTGACTTTCTGATGGAGCACGGCGCTTATTCCGTCTCCATTGAAGACGCAGACGCCGACACCGATCAGGAAAAACCGATCTTCGGCGAACCGGGAACCGAACTTGATGACTTCGCGTGGGACCGCTCTCTTTTGAAAGTGCTCTGCCCTGACGACTTCAACATCAAAGCCGTCGTTGAACTCAGCGCACAGGAACTGGGCATTGAGACACCCACCATCGAAAACGTCGTTGAGGTCCCGAACAACGATTGGGTACGCATCACACAGGCGCAGTTCACGCCGACCCGAATCGCAGGCGACCTCTGGATCGTCCCCTCCTGGCATGAGCCCCCCAACCCGGATGCCGTCAACATTCGTCTGGATCCGGGTGTCGCGTTCGGCACGGGTACGCATCCGACAACGCGTCTTTGCCTGGAATGGCTTCATGATCATTCGCTCAGCGGCAAATCCGTTCTGGACTACGGCTGCGGCTCGGGCATTCTTGCGGTTGCCGCTAAAAAACTCGGCGCCTCCGAGGTGCTCGGTACGGACATTGATCCGCAGGCGATCGAAGCGGCCAACTATAATGCGGAAGTAAACCAAGCAGACGCGCACTTTTACCTGCCCGAACAAATGCCGGAAGGAAAGTTTGATGTTGTGGTGGCCAATATTCTCAGCAACCCGCTCAGAATCCTTGCACCTGCTCTGCTCGGCAGAGTAAAGTCCGGCGGTCATTTAGTGCTCTCCGGAATTCTGGAACGTCAGGCTGACGAGCTGATTGAAGTTTATCGCTCGTATCGCCCTGATTCTCCGCTCTCCGTATGGAAGAGCATGGACGGCTGGATCTGTCTGGCAGGACAGATCGCGTAAATACAAAGTGAGGATTTATGGAGCCAAAACTCAGCGACACTAATGTTTCTTACCATCTGCCTGACGAACCGTCTCTGACGCCGTTCGGCGAGCAGAAGTCCGACATTCCGAAAATTGTGCCGGCTGATTTTAAGGCTCCTCCGCGTGTGGTTCCCAAGCAGGAAGCAGGCGCGGTAAAGCCTGCGGCGGCAAACCCCGCTCCGGCACCCGCTGCGCCTCAGGCTGCGGCGCAGCAAAGCGCGGCACCGTCGAACACGTCCGGAACAACCTACAGCGCAAACGATCCTCGAGCCCTCATGGCTTCGCTCTCTAAAGACATTTCCGAGCTTTCTCAGCCACGTAAAAAGGAAGAGGCGCCCGTCACTCCGAGCGAACCGGAAATCGGCGTTAAAGGAGCCGACGGCATCATGTATCCGCCGGAAGATGATCTTGGAGACCCCGAGGTTCCGCCCTCTTCCTCCGGTTTCTTCCGCTCTGTCATGCTGCTGATCTGTCTGTGCTGCGTCATTGTGGCCGCTTGGCAGGTCACACTTTTCCTTCAGCCGGAAATTCTTCAGAAAGAACCGTTCAACTCCATTTCGGAAAAGAGCTGCGACTATCTGTACTGTCCGCCTCTGAGAACGCCGGTTATTCTCAAAAGCGGCGTGGATGCTGAAGGCCCCAACAAGTGGATGCTTTCGATGCAGATTCAGAATCAGGACATGCGCTCACAGAAACTTCCGAACCTGCAGCTAACGCTCGAAGGTACGGACGGCGCAAAGACACAGAAGATTTTTGAACCGAGAGAATATAAAGTCGTTTCCGGAGAGAAAGCCATTAAGGGCGGCGGCACTATCGAAATTCAGGTACCGTTTGACTACACGGAAAGCAGACCGAAGTCTTTCAGAGTCAAAGTGTTGGAAGATTAAACATGGTGCAGAGCTACGCTCTTCACTAAAAGCCAGACCTCAGAGCCCTTCCGGATTGATAAGTCCTGAAGGGCTTTTCTTGTGAGCTTGGCGACGATCGTCTGACCCGAACATAAAACCTGAATCAAAGCGCCTGAGCCGTCAGCAAGATCGGTCAAAGCGGACACAGTGCCTTTGAGTCGGTTCTGCACCGACAGATGTGCGGGATTTTCCAGCGAGACCACAATGTCCTTTGCGGGGATCGTCATCGAAATCTTATCGCCGACCTTCAGGCCGTCAGCGCTGACCCAAAGCATGAGATCGCCTGAGCGCACCGCGGCAAGATTCCACTGTTCATCGATCGAATCCACAGCGCCTCTCAGAAGCGCGCCGGAATCTTCTCCGACTTTCACCGGAATATCAATGTTGGTCAGAACCGACTGTAGCTCTCCCGAGGATTTGATTTTGCCCTGCTCCATCACAACCAGATGATCGGCCAGACGCATAACCTCTTCGGCCGAATGCGTCACATAAAGCATCGGGATATTAAGACTCTCGCGAAGTCGCTCCAGCCAGGGAAGAATTTCATTTTTTCGTTTGAAATCGAGCGCCGCCAACGGTTCATCAAACAGCATAATTGCGGGCTCTGTCGCAACGGCGCGTGCAATCGCGGCGCGCTGTCTTTCGCCGCCTGAAAGCTCCGCAGGACGGCGATTCATGAGGTGACCGATTCCAAGCAGATCGATGGCTTCGTCCATTCGCCTGCGCGCATTCTCGCTCTTTGAGCGGCGCACGGCGAACTCGATATTCTGCTTTGCGGTCAAATGAGGAAAAAGGGATGCCTCCTGAAAGACGTACCCAAGCGGCCTGTCCCATGTCGGCAAAAAGATATTGCACGCATCATCCTGCCAAAGCTGTCCGCTGATCCGAACTTGCCCGAGGGCTCTCTCCAGTCCGGCAACGCACCGCAGCACCGTTGTTTTGCCGGACCCCGACTCTCCGAATAGGACCGTGATTCCTTTATTCGGAAAGCTGAAAGAACAATCCAGCTCGAAACCGTCTGCACGCTTGAGAAGTAAAGATGCGCTACAATTTTCCGTCATGGCATTACACGCTCATTTTTGCGATTCAGAAGTGTCAGCCCGAGCAGTACGATAAAGCTGAAAGCTACCATCCCACCGGCAAGCCAATGCGCTTTCCCGTACTCCATAGCCTCGACGTAACTATAGATCTCGGTTGACACGACCTGAGTCTTTCCGGGAACATTCCCGCCGATCATTAGAACTACCCCAAATTCGCCGATCGTATGAGCAAATGTCAGAAGCGCTGCCGTCACAAAACCCGGACGCGCCAACGGTACGACAACATTCCAAAAGGCATCCCATGGACGAGCGCCTAATGTCGCCGCCACTTCCAGCGGCCTTTTTCCGATCGACTCAAACGCAGCCTGCAGCGGCTGGACGGCAAAAGGCATTGAGTAAACAATGCTGCCGATCACAAGTCCCGGAAAAGTAAACGTCAGAATGCCGATACCGAGCGCTTCCGTTAGCTTTCCCAAGGGACCGTGCGGTCCGAGTGCGACCAAAAGGTAAAAACCTAAAACACTAGGCGGTAATACAAGCGGAAGCGTCACAATCGAACTGACTGGCGCACGCCACTTTGAATTTGTGTGCGAGAGCCACCAGGCAACCGGCGTCGCGACAGCGATTAAAAATACCGTCGTGATCAGTGCGAGCTTGAGCGTCAGCCAGATCGGGAGAAGTTCTTCCGCTGTAAACATAATTACTGTTAATTATTCAAGACCGTAGCCATAGGAAAGGATAATGTCCCTGACCTTCGGGCTGGTTTCCATAAATTTCATAAACGCAGCAACATCCTTGTTGTCTTTGCCGAGATTCAGCACCACGACGTCCTGTCGAATCGGCGAATACAGATCCGAAGGCATAACCCAGCCGGAACCGGATGTCATCTTACCGCCTTTATACACCTGAGAAAGGGCAACAAAGCCGACTTCAGCATTGCTTGTCTTAGCAAACTGATAAGCCTTGCCGATATTGTCACCGGTCACAAACTTATTCTTAACCTTATCAAGCATGCCCCACTTCTCAAGCGTCTGATAAGCCGCCTCTCCGTAAGGCGCAAGTTTCGGATTGGCGACCGCAATCTTCTTTACTGCGGGCTCTAAAAGAAAGTCCTTGCTTTCCTTAACGAAGTCAGGAGTCGCGCTCCACAGCACTAACTTTCCGTACGCGTAAGGTCTAGCGCTGCCCTTAACACCTAGGCCTTCGTCTTCGATTTTCTTAGGCGTTTTAGCATCCGCGGCAAATAGGATCTGATAAGGCGCTCCGTTTTTAATCTGCGCAAAAAACTGACCGGTCCCGCCGAAAGAAGCAAGAACTTTATTTCCGGTTTCCTTTTCGTATACAGCGGCAATATCTTTCATCGGAGCGGTGAAATTTGCAGCAACTGCGACATTGATGTCTGCAGCCTGCGCTGATCCGCAGAAGATGAGCGCAGAAAGGGAGGCAAGTGCAAAAGTTTTCATAAAAGGATTTAAAATGTGGAATTAACGATGTCGTTATTCTAATCTGGAATAGCGAAAGAAAACAACTCTTTCAACTTCAAATATGACGCTCAATATTTCGAACGCTTTATCTCAGAATGTTGTCGACAAGCGCGTAGACGTGCTTCGCAAAATTAAGCAGTGCGGGAGCATTTCGGAAGCCGCCCGCAGTGCCGGTATCAGCTATAAGGCCGCTTGGCAGGCTATTGAAAATATGTCCGCGCTTGCGGGTGTTCCACTCGTTGAAAAAATCGTCGGCGGATCTTCCGGGGGCGGCGCACGCCTGACGGAAGCCGGAGAATCCGTTCTTGAAGCCGCTGCCGCTCTGAGCAAACTCAGAGATCAGCTCATTATCGATATTGAAAACAAAGGCAGCAGCGGACTTGCGGCGCTTGCCGCAAACACTCTGAAAATGAGTATCCGCAACATCATTCCCTGTGTTGTAGAAGATATGCACGGCGGAATGTCGATGACCAAGGTAAAACTCAAAATCTGCGAAGGAGAATACCTGCGGTCGAGCATCACGATAGAAAGCCGGGAACTGCTGGACCTTAAGACCGGGGACAAAATCTTAGCTTTATTTAAGGCCTCCGGCGCAACGATTAATTTGGACCCGGAAGCGGAACCCAAAAGCTGCTGCCTGAAAGGTCAAGTGGTACGACTTCCTCCCAAAGAAAAAGGAGGCGAAGTGACAATCCGCCTTCCCAATGGGTTTAATGTCGTTGGTTTTGCTCATAAATCCAATGGGTTATCTGTTGGTTCAGACGCCTACGCCCATATCCCCGAGCAAGCTGTTGTACTCGCACTTTTTGGGTAATACGTCTTCATGACTCCTTTAATTCTTCAAAAAATTATCAGGGAAAATTCTAAGAAATAATCAAAGCGCCATACTTGTTTGTATAATCCTTAAAATAATATTATGAGGTTACGATCAGATACACCTCATCTGCTCGTCCTCACAACCGCTGTAAAGAGCGCTAAAAACTGCTCTATAGAACAAAGGAGTTGATCATATGTCTCAGGCCAGTAAATGGGGAACCTTTTGGCTTCTCGTCATTGGTGTCGTTGTCGGTATTCTTCTTACCGCCGCCACCGTCGGTGTCGTCCAGTGGGCGGGCACTGACAAGTTCTGCACCGGCTGGTGCCACTCTATGGACGGCGTAACTTACGCCTGGAAACAGGGCCAGCACGCCCGTACTCCCTCCGGCTATACCGCCGGCTGCTCCGACTGCCACCTGCTTAACGAAACCAACCGTCCGCTGACCCCGGTTGCCTACGTTGAACTGCTTTTCGCAAAAGCTAAAGCCGGTTCCATTTCCGGTTTCGGCGAACTTCGCGGCACTCTCAACACACCTCAGATGTGGCTCGAAAAACGTGCTGAACTCTCCAAGAGAGTGGTCGACACAATGACCGGCAACAACTTCAGAAACTGCCGCGGCTGCCACAATCTTGCTGAAATGTATGACGCTAAGAAACCGATGGTTGCTGCAATGCACAAGGGCTTCATTGACAAACCCACCAACTGCGTCATGTGCCATAAGATCGCCGGCCATAACTACAAACAGGCTGATGAAATTATCAAAGAAACCGGCAAATGGCCTGATCCTGCTAAAGCTTGGGAAACCGCTGAAGCTAAGAAATAATTAGGTCCCTAATCAAAAAACGGAGCGCGCAAGCTCCGTTTTTTGTTTGCATGAATTCTTCGCCGACAAAAAAAGCCCGCAGAGCGAATCTTGCGGGCTGATTTTTATGCGATGACTTAATTAGTCTTTCTTGGAACGATTGGCAAAGAAGATGTCCTTCTGAATCGTTTCTGTCGCGAGCGTGAAGACCTGGTTGGTCAGTTTTTCACACAGAGCTTCTGTTTCGGCAAGCATTTCAAGGTTGACCTTCTGCAGCAGAGCTGTCGCAGCCTCTTTGTCTGTCTTAACAAGAGCCATGTATTCTTCTTCCAGCTTGGCCTGTTTGGCGCTGAGCGCCTGTTCCTGTTCGGCAAACGCCTTCTTAACGCGCGGCGCATAAACTTCATAGTTCGTCATAACGAGTGTCTGAAGTTTGCGGAACTTCCAGTAAACAGAAGCGCTGTCAGCCTGATCCGTACCGATCTGATAGTGTTCCGGAACAGATTCGAGACCCTGATAGAACGGCATGAAGCAGGAGAGATCAGCCATACCGAAAGCGATATAGATCACATCGCCGATCGCATGCGGCATCCAAGGACGAACCTGAACCACATGCGCTTCGTATGTACGGAAAACGCTGACCGGACGCCACGGTTCTTTACCGTTAAGGCCATTTGAATACGGATCGTGTTCGGAACCGTCAAAATGGTCTCTCATCACGCGCTTAGCGTCTTCAACGCTGAGTTTGCGTTCCGGCTTCATAAAGACTGCAAATTCTCTGCCGTCATCAACCGGCTGAATCACAGACGGATTAAAGAGCTTCTGAATCTGCCAGACGCGCGGGTCATTGTAAATACGGTCGCGCTCGTCATTGCGGGTGTAAGCGGCTGCAAAATCAAAGGGACCTTTGGCCGGATCATAGAAACCGTTCTTTTCAGCGAACTCAACCAATGTCGGGCTTGCGAGCTGATCCTGAGCTTCGGGATCATAGAAGCGCAGACGGCCCTGATTGCCGGAAGCAAAGTAAACATCATCAGGGATGCGCTGAGCAAACCACTGATGGCCAGTACCGGTTTCGAGATACCAGATTTCTTTGTCGTCGCAGAAGCCGACACCGAAGCCTTCGCCGGCGCCGTGAGTTTCGATAATCTTGCCGAGGAGCTCTACGCCTTCCTTAGCGGTCTTGGCGCGAGGAAGAATGATATCGATGATGTCATCTTCGGTAATGCCGGACTCTTTGTTGTACGGGTCGATCGCGAGCGCATCGTCACGCGCAAAAATCGACTCAGTTCCCGTAACGGCAAGACCGACTTCGTTAAAGCCGACAGCGCCGTGCAGTTTGGTCTGCCAGTTCGGAACGGAGGTGTAGCGCATCGCGTGAGCGGGCTGCGGGTAAACAAAATCCGTTGCGCCATTATGATCCTTTGTGCGATACATTTCGCCGGCGGCATAATCCTTGGCCGGGTGAATAAGAAACAGCTGGGCCTTAAGGGCGGAGCTGTCCGCGCTGCGGGCCATGATGAATGAACCGTCTGCAGAACATTTGCCGCCAACAATAAAAGTAGTACACATATTCGGATCCTCTTTAAAAAAGTTCACGACATTCTAAAGCAGAGGACCGTTTGAGGGAATACTCAAACTCACTGCTTATATAACAAAAGTGTGAAGATTTTCGACAAATAAAATATTCTCCGCTAAACACTCCGTCCTGGCTTCAGAAACAAATTATTTTGCGGTCTCCTTCGTTGACTGAGCTTTCCTCAGTTTGGATTCCTCTTTAGAAGCGGAGCTCCCACTCGTTTCCACTTTAGTGATACTCATCTGGCAGCAGCACTTCTTTTCGGGTGCAATGAAAATTTTTTTGAATAGAGATTTCAAATCCGACATAACTAATTAACCTAATAGCTGATTGAAAATAAAGCCTGTGGTGCAGGCAACAATAAAAACCGATAACAGAAAGGCGGTAAGCATCTTTTTCGTAAAGATCGAACTCAGTAATGAGACTTCCGGGATACTGGCTCCTCCGCCTCCGATCATCAATGAGATTAAAACACCCGGACCTAAACCGCAGCTTTGAAGAATGGTCGCCGCCGGAATAATTGTTTCGGTCCTTAGGTAAAGAGGAATACCAACGACAGCTGCAACGGGAATACTTAGCCAGCCGGGGATCGAAGAAAGTTTTTGAACCACGGAAACCGGAAGTACTCCGTGTATGACGCTTCCAATGGCAGCGCCAAATAGAAGATACGGAAATACTTTTCTAAGCAAAAGCAAAGAACCAATCAGAGAATTTCGAAGAGCAGTACGGATTTTCTCTCCGGTCGTTCCGCTTAACTCTGCCCAACTGAGAGACTCCTCACTTCCGCCCGTAATATTCACGTCATAGACTTCCTTTTCAAAACCAAGACGCTCCAAGAGAAGACCAAAGAAAACCGCAAAGAAGAAGGTGCACAAGCCATAGAGCACCGCAACCCTAGCTCCGAAGAAAACTCCCATAAGTGTAAGGATCGCAGGATTCAAAATGGGAGAAGAAATAAGAAAGGCTACCGAAGTTGAAAACGGCACTTTTGATTTGATAAAACCCACAAACAATGGGATCGTAGAACATGAACAAAAAGGCGTGACTGCCCCGACAAGAGCTCCGCAAGCCGCCGAAAGCAGTTTGTTTTTCCCTGCATACTGAAAGAGTCTGCTTCTGGGATTTATGAAGTATCTGCCAAGTCCGACTAAAAAGGAAATTGCAAAAAAAAGACCGACAAGCTCAGCGGTCAGCTTTAAAAAGTACAGCAAATAAGACAACATAGATGATACAAATTGCGTTTATGCGTTATCTATACGCATAATTAAACAGGTTTCCTCAGTACAGACTTCAGAGTTTTTTTGTGATTCGGCTCATTGAGATAAAGTTTTTTGAACACTGCAGGAAGCTTTTCAGGCAAGACATTTCAGCAGAGTAAATAATGGAATTGGATTTTTTCTCTGACTTAACAATCTGGGCCTCTTTCAGCACAGCCAAATGACGTGAAACAGTCGGCATTTCCAATTGAACTAAGGCGGCAAGCTCCGTTACAGTTTTTGGTCCTTCAAGCAAAGCTTCAGCCATCATTAACCGTGCAGGGTGACCAATGGCCTTAAATATCTTTGCCTGCCCCTCGTATATTTCAGGAAATTTTGCCATATTTTTTTGCCTCCAAATTACCCCATTCAAAAAAGAACTTTCCTAACTCTTTATAAAATTTATGTGTTGTCTCTTCCGTTAGAAGGCTAGACCATTTTAGGATGAAATTACTCAGGAATTTTTCAAAGAATTCCTGCTTTTCTTCTTCGTCTAATAATTCATACACTTCAAGAACGGGAACAATATGCTCCGGAAGTTCTCTGACATCCTCTTCTATCTCAAATCCCTTGCTCTGCAAATAAGATAAGTAGTCCTCGAGAACATTACTGCCCAGTTCGTTCTTCCAGCACGTTAAGTAGTTTCTTGCCAGCGGCTGCCCGGGACTGAGAAATAATCTGGTGTACTCCAGCAGCATTTCTTCAAAAGCCTGTTTGTCACGAGTCCCCTGGCTATACAGCGCATCTAGAAGACGTGCTTTTTCGGCCAGCCCATCCTCCAAAGATTCCGCGGCTCTATTAAACACATGTAACTCTCTAATTTCGTCGCTTGGCTCAAACAAGCCAACAAGCACAAGATTCAGCGGTGAAGTTTGCATAATTAAACTTAAATCGGACGGAAGAGGCACAAAGCCTCTTCCGTGTTAAAACATCAAATGCTTATCCTCGCGGAGAATACTGACCCATATAAAAGACCTTCGGAGATGTTCCTTTATCTTCCTTGAGCCTCCAAACCTGACCGGACTTCATTTTCTTTGAAATCACAGAATTCGGATCATCTAAATCACCAAAGACTCTGGCCCCGGCAGGGCAAGCGTCCACACACGCGGGATTTAATCCGTTAGATGTGCGGTGGTAGCAGAAGTTGCATTTTTCCACAACGCCCTCTTTTCTCTGCGTAGCGGAATCACCGGCTTTAAACAAATTGGCATAGGCAGGAAGCGCCCCTGCTTTGCGAGCGAGTTCCTGAGCTCCGCCTGTGACACCCTCAATTAGAGTAGGCCTAGTCGAAGCATCTCCTCTCGGATCAACCCCCTTTGGATTAAAACTAATCACCGAATAGGATTTCCCGTCGAGACTTTCTACTCCCAATTCCGCTGCCGAGTAGGGACAGGCATTCTGACAAAGACGACAGCCGATACAGGCTTCATCATTGTGGAGAACGACTCCCTCGGGGCTGATAAACATCGCGCCCGTCGGACAAACCTTTACACACTGCGGATTTTCACAGTGGTTGCACAGCACAGGAATAACTGCCTGAGTAGTATTTGGGAAAGCTCCTTTGGTTTCCTGAAGGAAATCGGCCCAGTTGAAACTCTGACCTTCTCCTCTTGTTCGGGTGTTGTTTTCCGCTTTGCATGCGAGCGCACACGCCCCGCAGGAAGAGCATAAATTCAAATCAATGATCATTCCAAATTTCATTTTTCTCTCCCTGGTTAGATGATTTTGGAAACTTTCTTAATGCTGACTCTTGTAAAACCACCGTTTCTGCACGAGGTTCCGGACAATCTATCGTAGTCATCAATAAGAATCTCATTGTTGTTTCCGCCGCGAGGAACTTTTCCATATTCTTTCGCCGCCACCTGACCGTATGCCCAGTGACCCTGTCCGTAGGCTTTGGCAACCGTTCCCGGCCCTACTCCTTCCCAGACCTTAATCTCTGTAACAATGGTGCCCGCCGGCGACGTAATTTCGACAAGATCATTGTCCTTTAAGCCGAGAGTCTTAGCGTCCGCAGGATTGATCTTCAACACATCTCCCCATGAGCGATCACCAGCGTCGCATTTTTTGAATTCCTGCATCCAAGGAAGGTTCGCAGAACGTCCTTCACGATTTAAGCGGCTCTTGTGATCGATAAACAGGAACGGGAACTGTGCTGCGTCGCCGTGACGCAGAGGTTCTTCATAATGAGGCATCCAGCCTTTAATTCCTCTGGCTGTGTAATGACAGGCTTCAAGGATCTGATCGGGTGTGGAATTGTATTTGGCTGAATGGTCTTCGAGTACTTTTCTTAATGCGCCCGAAACAAATTCAAACTTGCCGCTGGGTGTGGGGAATTTACCGCCCCAATGCTTTTTGTATGCCTGAGGCGCTGAGTTATGCATGCCTTTTTGTCTAAAGTCTTCCCAGCCGTTGATCTGGTCACCGGGGATCGCTTTGGCTCCTTGTTTCCAGCAAGGCGCAGAAGCAATCTTAGTCGTGATTAGCTGGAACTCTTTCTCATTTGTCGGCTTGGCTCCGGTCTCAGGATCCGCAAACTCATTAGCATAGTAGTTCAGCAGAGCCGGCCATCCTTTCTGAGCCAACTTCTCAGCCAAGAGCCATGTAACTTCATTCTCTTCCTGTTTAACATCCCAGATTCTGTTGCAGGTCGGCTGCTGTATTGAAGTCCACGCGTGCATTGAGCCGAAGCCGGTCACTGTACCCATTCCCTCAGCCGCATTAAATGTCGACGGCAGAACGATATCTGCAAATTGTGTCATTTCAGAAGGGAACGGAACCATATGAACGAAGAACGGCACATTAGCAAGTGCTTTTTCCCAGCGCTTACCGTCGGCCGCGGCAAACGGCGTGTTCGTCCACGAACTAATCATGATCTTCACAAAGTCAGGATGGCTGAGCATGTAGTTAGCAATGTTGTTCGTAACAACACCGCTTCCGAGTTTTGCCTTCATTGCGGCAGGCATTTCTTTATCCCCGCGGCCGTCGATTTTCTTGCCTTTACCGTGGGATTTAGCCAGTTCATCTACATACTTATCGGCTGACGGATAACTGCCTTTTAAGGATTTGGCCGGATCATGGGTACCGCCGACATTGTCAACGGATCCTAAGATACCGTTCAATGCATGCACGACCATTGCGGTGTAGGTTCCTCTGGGATTCATGCAGACGCCGGGTCCCATCCAGACAATTACATTGGGTGCGGCTTTACCGAGAGTCCTTGCCACTCTCTTAATCTGTTCAGCGTCAAGTCTGCATTCCTTGGCCGCTCTTTCCGGTGTCCAGTCCTTCGCCTCCTCGTTCCAGTATGTGACTAGACCAAGAGTGTTATTCTCCTTAAAAAGAGCGGGATCGACAGTCTTGCCGGAAACAAATAAGTTTTTCCCGTTTTCAAAGTCGCCCACAAATTCTTTATGCCAGAGTCCTTCTGTGAGAAGAACATGCGCAATTGCGTTAGCGAGGGCTCCATCAGTTCCCGGAAGAATCGGAAGCCACTCTTTTGACTTGGCTGCTGCAGTCGAGAGTCTCGGGTCGACTGTGATTAATGTACCGTTTTTCTGGAGAACACCGAGTTTGGAAATGACATTGGGAACCTGACGATTTGAGGAGAAAGGATCAGTACCCCAGAACACCACGCACTTAGTATTTCCGAGATCATAATCTCTATAGGAGAATAACCCTTGTGTATAACCCGGACCCATTTTTTCAGTCTCTGCACAAAGAGCAGAAGTTGAAAAGTTGTTCGGAGAACCGTAAACCTTAGTTAAAGTTCCATAAAGCAGACCGTGAGAAGTATTTCCGTATCTGCCTTTTAGATAAAGCAGTCTTTCGGGTTCACCGCTATTGCGGAGCTCAATCATCTTGTCTGCGACTATGTCAAGAGCCTCATCCCAGGAAATTGGAACCCATTTAGGATCAACTCCACGGCCTTTTTGCGGATTTGTTCTTTTAAGCGGCTGCTTGATACGATCAGGATCGTAGTTTTCCTGAGGAATCAAATGTCCTCGCGGACAGCAAAATCCATGATTACCTTTGGAATTTTGATTGCCGCGTACACGAGTTGCTCTGCCATTTTGGTTAAAGATTTCAATCGCACAATATTGAGTACATCCTTGGCATGTCGTACCAATCCACTTGCCTTGCGAAGGGCTGCAAGGGAGAGGAAGTCTTTTCACGGACAAACCCTGAGCTTTCAGTAACGGCGAAGAAGCTATGAAAGCAGCACTGCCGACAAGCTGCATGAATATTCTTCTTGTAAGTTTCACGAGATGGTCTCCTTGAAGGAAGAAGTTGGGGTGTTTAGCTAATTTGCTACTTAGCCATATTGCTAAATATATCCCATATCATACCTCTTCAATAGAGCGTTTACCCTAATATTTTCTTACTAATTTAAGAAAGATAAACAAAAAGTAATTTTCCTCAAATGTATTTAATTTGTCCTAAACCTGCACTGATCAGACGCAGTAAATTAAAAACCATGAGATAACTTGTTTCTTTGCGCCTCTGCCGGCTTCTTTAACCCAACAATGGAGAGCTCTCAAACAGGATTTACATTACTCACTTCCCATTGAAAAAAAATCGGACGCGCTAAAATTGCAAAATCTTATATAAGAGGAAGCTGATGACAGCCAATACCAACAAAGCCGGGACCGAATCTATCGTTCATCGCGAAGATTACGCCGCTCCCGACCACAATGTGGAATCCATACACCTTACTTTTGATCTGGTACCGAATCAGACGACCGTCACGGCAAGAATGATTGTTATTCCGAAAGACGATCGTAAAAGCGATGATTTCGTCCTCTACCGCGACGATGTCTCGATGACTTACCTAAAAATCGGCGGAAAAGATTCGCTGCCGGGTCAGTACGCCTTTGTCGCAGATAAACTGATTATTCACGACATTTCAGAACCGACCGAAATCGAAATTCAAACCCGCATCAATCCGCGCACCAATCTGCAGCTCTCCGGTCTCTACATGAGCCGCAATAACTACATCACACAGTGCGAGGCCGAAGGTTTCCGAAGAATCATGTACTTCCCGGATCGCCCGGACGTGCTTGCAAAATACCGCGTCGTGATCCATGCGCCGAAAGACTACAAAGCACTGCTCTCAAACGGCAACCTGATGGAGCAAGGCGAGCTTCTCGACGGCAGAAACTATGCGATTTGGGATGACCCGTTCCCCAAACCCTCTTACCTCTTCGCGCTGGTGGCCGGAAATTTCGTCGCGCAGGAAGAGACCATCAAACTCGCAAACGGCAAGGAAGCACTGCTGCAGATCTGGACAGAACCTTCCAATCAGGGCAAAACAGACTTTGCCATGCAGAGCCTTATTAAGGCCATTCGCTGGGACGAAGAACGCTTCGGTCTGGACCTTGACCTCGATCGGTTCATGATTGTCGCCACCGACGACTTCAACATGGGCGCGATGGAAAACAAAGGTCTGAACATCTTTAATTCCAAATGCGTCCTTGCCGACAGCCGTATTGCTACAGACGAAGACTTTGCGCGCATCGAATCCGTAATCGCGCACGAATACTTCCATAATTGGACCGGTGACCGCGTCACATGCCGCGACTGGTTCCAGCTTTCGTTAAAAGAAGGCCTCACGGTTTTCCGCGAGCAGGAATTTGCGGCCGACATGCTCGGCACTCCGTCCGCGCGCGCCGTTAAGCGCATCCAGGACGTCCGTTATCTGCGCACTAACCAATTCCCCGAAGATGCGGGCCCGATGGCGCATCCGATTCGCCCGGAATCCTACCGACAAATCGACAACTTCTACACCACCACCGTCTATGAAAAAGGCGCGGAAGTGGTACGCATGTACCAGACGCTTTTCGGCAAAGAGGGCTTCCGACGCGGTCTTCTGGAGTACATCAACCGCTTTGACGGAACCGCCGCCACATGCAGCGACTTCTTAACCGCTATGGAAGAATCCAACGGCGAAGACCTTTCGCAGTTCGAACTGTGGTACTCGCAGGCAGGTACGCCGCGTGTCAGCGTCAGCAGCAAATGGGATGAGAACGAAAAAACTCTAACCCTGACGCTGCATCAAAGCAACCGCTCCTTTCCCGGAAGAGCCGCGCCCAAGCCGCTTCTGATTCCGGTCTCCATCGGTATTCTCGGCGACGACGGCAAGGATATCGAACTGCAGCTGCAGGGCGAAGACAATCCTGACGGAACAACACGCACGCTGCTCTTTGATCAGCAGGAACAGACCTGGGTTTTCGAAAACATCAACAGCCGTCCGATTCTCTCGATCGGCCGCGGATACTCCGCCCCGGTTATTTTTGACATCGAATACACGAAGGATCAGCTCGCGTTCCTCGCGAGAAATGACTCGGATCTCTTCAACCGCGCTGAAGCCTTCGATCGTCTGACACTTTTGATGATCGATCAGTACATTCTGGATCTGCAGAAGAAAGGACCGAACCAGGGCCGCGACCATATTCCGGTCTCGGAAGCCTATCTCTTTACGTTCGAAGATATTCTGAACGATGAGTCACTCTCTCCTGCTTATCGGGCTGAACTGCTGAAATTCCCGGACGAGAACTACATCGCCGAGCATCGCATTCTTATTGAGCCGGCGCTTGTACGTGAAGTCTCTGATCAGATTCGCAAGAAGATCGGCACACGTCTTCGCGCAACGCTGGAAGACAAAGTCCAAAAGATGGCGACGCCCGGCGCCTACCGTCCGAATCCGATTGACGCCGGCAAGCGCGCGCTCAAGCATGTCTGCCTGGGCTATCTTGCCTTTGCGGACAACCCAAAAGCAATTCAGCAGATTCGTGCGCTTTACAAGACCGCCAACAATCTGACCGATCAGCTTGCCGCACTCAAAATTTCTGTCGAAGCCTCGCTTCCGATCGCACAGGAACTTTTGAATATGGCGGAAATCGAATGGCAGAGAGAGCCGCTGCTCATGAACAAGTGGCTCACGCTGCACTCCCGTCTGCGCCACAGCCGCGAACAGAGAACCGTCGTGGAAAAGATTCACGCGCTGACTCTGCACGGCAGCTACCAGCCGAAGAATCCGAACTGCATTTACTCTCTGCTTTACGCCTTCTTCCGCAGCGGCGGCCCCGAGTTCCACCGCCCCGACGGTATGGGCTATCAGCTATGGGTGAACAGCGTCCTCTCAACCGACCAATTCAACCCGCAGGTTGCGGCTCGCCTCGCTCGTGTGCTGGAAAACTGGCGCCGCTACGAACCGTCTCTCTCTCGTATGATGTACAAAGCGCTTCGTTTCGTGAATTCCCACCGCGAACTCTCTCCCGATGTTCGCGAGATCATTGAAAATGCGCTTTACGAGCCCGTTTGATATATATTGTGAGTACTTCCTAGTTAGAGGAGAACATAAATTGTCCAAAACCCTACAGCAGTTCCTTGCGGAACAGCTCTCTGCAGGCAATATCGATCAGCAGCTCAGCGACCTGCTTAACGCGGTCGCCGACCTCAGCAAGAACATTAATGACAAAGTCACGCACGGCGCTCTTGCCGGTGTTCTCGGCTTTGCGGGCACTGACAACGTTCAGGGCGAGCATCAGAAAAAACTCGACATCATTACGAACGAAGTCTTCATCGACGGCGTGGAATGGACCGGCTCCATCGCCGCTATGGCCAGTGAGGAAATGGACCATTCCCTCAGCACGCCGGCTGAATTCCGCCGCGGAAAATATCTGATCATGTTTGATCCGCTTGACGGCTCAAGCAATATTGACATTAACGCGCCGATCGGCTCGATTTTCTCGATCTCCGAGGCCCCCGAAGGCAAAGTTACGGACGAAAGCTTCCTTAAAAAAGGCCGCTCTCAGGTCGCTGCCGGCTATGTCATGTACTCTCCTCAGACCATCCTGACACTCACTGTCGGTCACGGCGTCTATATGTTCACGCTGAACCTCGGAACCGGTCAGTACATCCTGACAAAAGAGAACATTCGCATTCCGGAACAGACTCAGGAATTTGCCATCAATATGTCCAACATGCGTCACTGGGAAGCCCCGGTTCAGAAGTATGTCAAGGAACTGCTTGAAGGCGAAACCGGACCGCTTGGAAAGAACTTCAATATGCGCTGGGTTGCGGCGATGGTCGCCGAAGTCCATCGCGTGCTCTGCCGCGGCGGCATCTTCATGTATCCGCGCGACAACCGCGATCCGTCCAAACCCGGCAAACTGCGTCTCATGTATGAAGCCAACCCGATGGCGATGCTGATTGAACAGGCCGGCGGAAGAGCCACAAACGGACATGAAGACATCCTTGATCTGCAGCCGGAGAAGCTTCATCAGCGTGTTGCGGTCTTCCTCGGAAGTAAGGAAGAAGTTGATCGCGTCACAAGCTACCATAAGAACTAAGCGATACTGATTCAGTCACAGCGGGCGGCCCAGGCCGCCCGTTTTTCATCCCGGAAGATCTGAACCTCAGTGACGCTGAATTGAAGTTAGTATTCACTTCTAAATAAAAACCTGCATTTTCATTTCGTTTCTTACATCAATTTCCGGCGCATAGACCTTGGAACCTATGTACCCGAAATGACCGCTTCTTTTTCAAAATTAATATCTCATCACTGAGTCAATAAAAATTTTAAATTCAATACATTACGAATACATTCATCTTAAATATTATTAGCAAATGTGTTCTTTCGATTCGTAATGTAAATCTTCAAAACATATCCCCTCTCGGTCTTCTTATAATCGACTGATTTAATTGTTAAGAGGTCCGCATGCTCCCACTCGACACGGCGCTGAATGATTTGCTGAATCAGCTTTCTTCAACGCTGCCCGACGCCCCCGGCTTACGGGTTTTCGAATCTTCTTTTGCGCTGAACGACAGCTTTGATGCCCTGACTTGGCTCTCAAGCCAGAGCGCCTATCCGCAGTTTTACTGGCAGCAAAGAAGCGGAAGCGAGGAAGCTGCAGTCCTTGGTAAAGCAGTCGCATTCACTTCGCTTGAAGATGCTCAGAAATTTATTCGTCAGTATCCGGATGAAGACATACGTGTGTGGGGACTGAATGAATTTGATCCGTCCCGATCAAGCCTGATTCTGCCTCGTCTGGAGTGGAGACGAAACGGAGAAGATGCAGCTTTACGGCTGACGCTTTTCAGTGAAAATTCTCTGCGCTCTGACAGCGAATTCGCTAAGGCTTATATCGCAGCCCTCAAGTGCGCAAAACCTTTGCCGCCGCTCCAATCTAAGATGATCCGTGAGGAGCATCGACCGGATAAAGAAGAATGGTGCCGTTTAATCAAACTTGCCACCGACACGATCAGTAACGGCAACTTAATAAAACCGTACTTGCAAGAAGCGACCGACCTGCACTTTGAAAAGCCGATCAACCCGGCATCCATGCTGAACGAGAGCAGAAAGCAGAACCTTCACTGCTATCACTTCTACATGGCCTTTGACCCTGACAGCGCCTTTCTCGGTTCTTCCCCGGAAAGACTTTGGCGGCGCATCGGCAAATCACTGCAAACGGAAGCTTTGGCCGGCACCGTCGCAAACCATAATGATGATCAGGAAGCGCTCAGACTTGGCAGATGGCTCATGTCAGATGATAAGAATCAGCGTGAGAACATGCTGGTAGTCAAAGACATCTGTCAGCGCCTTGAAGCTGAATGCGAAAAGCTCGAGGTCCTGCCGGAGCACATTCTCCGCCTGCGCAAGGTGCAGCATTTGCGCAGACAAATTCAAACATCTCTGCATAAAGCCGATGACACGATATGTCTCTATCAGCTCCAGCCGACTGCGGCTGTGGCGGGACTGCCGCGAAATGCAGCACGAGAATTCATTGCTGAGTACGAGCCTTTTACCCGTGAATGGTATGCGGGTTCCGCAGGCTACCTTTCCTTAAAGCAAAGCGAATTCTGCGTTTCTCTGAGATCCGCAAAGATCAGCGGCAATGTCGTTCGTCTCTATGCAGGCGCGGGCATTGTTCCGGGGTCGGATCCGGAAGCTGAATGGATCGAAATCAATAACAAGGCTGCGGGTCTCAAAACCCTGCTTCAGCCTGAACACAAGTAAACAATAATCTGTCATGTCGCTAAGTTCATTTAACCGCCGCTGGGCGTCCGTTATTCTTGAAGCCGTCAGACGTCACGGCGTCAAACATGTCTGTATTGCGCCGGGTTCCCGTTCCACTCCGCTAACTTTGTCTGCGGCAGAAAATCCGGGTTTTACTCTGCACACACATTTTGATGAACGCGGACTCGGACATCTTGCGCTCGGCCTTGCCAAAGCCGGCAAAGATCCGGTCGCTGTCATTGTTACCTCCGGCACCGCGGTCGCAAACTTGTACCCGGCTCTTATTGAAGCCGGGCTCACCGGAGAAAAACTCGTCCTGTTAACCGCGGATCGCCCGCAGGAATTGATTGACTGCGGCGCAAATCAGGCTATCCGACAGATAGGAATATTTGCGTCGCACCCGGCTCGTTCTCTTTTTCTTCCGAGCCCGACTGAGCGGATTTCAGCTCGATGGCTCGTCTCTTCCATTGATGACGCGATGGGAACGCTGCATGCGGGAGCTGTACACATCAATTGCCCGTTTACGGAGCCCCTTTACGGAGAAATGGACGACACCGGTCTTAGCTGGCAGCAAAGCCTCGGAGATTGGTGGACCGATGACAAGCCTTGGCTTCAGGAAGCTACTCCGATCGAAGTTTTCAAGGAGCGTGACTGGCCGCTCATTCGTCAGCAACGCGGCGTGGTCATCGCCGGCCGCATGAACGCAAAAGACGGTGTAAAGGCGGCGCAGTGGGCACAGACTCTTGGCTGGCCCTTGATTGGCGATGTGCTCTCTCAAACGGGCCAGCCCCTGCCTTGCGCAGACCTTTGGCTCAGCAACCCAAAAGCCGTAGAAGAACTCAACCAAGCCGAAATTGTGATTCAGCTCGGAAGCGGACTCACCGGAAAACGCCTGCTGCAGTGGCAGACTAAATGCGCGCCGAAAGAATATTGGATCGTTGATCCAAACTGCGGCAGACTTGATCCTGCACAGCATCGGGGGCGCCGAATCATCGCAGATATCAGCCGCTGGCTGGATCTGCATGAGGCTGAACCCGGAGCGCCTTGGTATAAAGAATGCGTCCAATTATCCAAAGAAACCGCAAAAATTGTGGAATCAAAGTGCGTCGGTTTCGGAGAAGCTCAGCTTGCGCACCGAATCGGCAAATATCTGCCGGAAAACGGACAGTTCTTTGTTGGCAACAGCCTTATCGTGCGGCTCATTGACGCGCTTGGGCAGCTCCCCGCCGGATATCCGGTGTACAGCAATCGCGGCGCAAGCGGCATCGACGGCTTGATTTCCACTGCGGCTGGCGTTCAGCTCGCCACGGGCAAGCCGACGCTTTCGATCGTCGGTGATCTCTCCGCGCTCTATGACGTAAACTCTTTGGCGCTGCTGCGGCACGCAACCGCACCGTTTGTTCAGATCATCGTGAACAACAACGGCGGACAGATATTCTCGCTTCTTCCGACGCCTCAGGCAGAAAGAACCCGCTTTTATCAAATGCCTCAGGATGCGGATTTCGCGCACGCTGCCGGCATGTTCTCTCTTAGATACTGCGCCCCTAAATGCCGGGAAGATTTAGAAACCGCGCTCGCTGAAGCTTGGAAAATTCCGGCCGCAACAGTTATAGAACTTAAAGTCAATGAAACCGAAGGCGCTCAGATGCTGAGAAGCCTTCTTAAAGAAGTCAGCCGCTTATGATTCTCAGCGCTCAGATTAAAGAGGGACAGTCGGGGCGACCCTGGCTTGTCTTTCTGCACGGTTTCTCGGGAGACCGTCGCGAATGGCAGCCGATCGGAGCGTCTTTTTGCGAACATCCGCAAATGTATATCGATCTGCCGGGCCATGGCGGTTCTTCAGGAATACACGTGAACGGGTTTGAGGACACCGCCCTGCTCATACGTCAGACTTTGGCGCACTATGGTGTGCGGGAATTTTTTCTCATCGGATATTCTCTTGGCGGGCGCATCGCGATGTTTACTGCCTGCAAAGGATTGGTTGGTCTTAAAGGACTAATTGTAGAAGGCGGCCACCCCGGCCTGCAGGACCAAGAAGCAAAAGAGCAGCGGCGCCTATCCGACCAAGCTTGGGCTAAGCGGTTCCGTTCGGAGCCCCTGCCGAAAGTTTTTACCGACTGGTACCAACAGCCGGTTTTCAGCTCTCTGACTCAAAAAGAGCGAAGCGCGCTTATCGCTTTGAGAAGCCGCAATAACGGAGAAACTTTAGCAGCGATGCTTGAATCCGCATCGTTATCAGCTCAGCCGGATCTGCGGCAGGAGCTGAAAAACAGAACTTTCGCCTTCCATTACCTTTGCGGCGAGAAAGACGCAAAGTTCCGAGCGCTTGCTAAAGAGCTCTGTTCTGATGTCAGAGTCATCGAGAACGCAGGACACAATGCTCATCGAGAAAATCCCGAAGCCGTCGCAGAAGCGCTTGCCGACATTCTTCGTTCGTAACGGACCGCTCATCATGAATTCTCCAAAAACAAATCGTACAGCGCGCGTTTATAAATGGCAGATACCTATGGATGTGGGTGTTGCACTGCGCGCCAAACGAATCAGCTGCCGAGAGGGCCTTTATATTGAGCTTCGGTCTGAAGATCGCTGCGGATGGGGAGAAATCAGTCCGCTTCCCGGATTCAGCGCCGAATCCCTTGAAGAGGCTCAGGACGCTCTGCTTTGCTGGACAAAGCTGTGGCTGAGCGGCGAAGAAGAACTGCCGAAGCTCCCATCTGCGGCTTTCGGAATCAGCTGTGCGCTCGCAGAACTCAACGGCACGCTTCCCATGAAAGCAGACTACCGTACGGTTCCGCTTGGAGGCTGCGAGACAGAAAAGCTGGTTAACAAACTTGCCGGCGCCAAAGGAGAAAAAAACGCGAAAGTCAAAGTCGGTTTCTCTGGCGCCGCCAATGACGGGATCACTGTCGATACAGTACTTCACGCTGTTTCGGACGTACGCCTGAGGCTTGACGCCAATCGATCATGGACGCTTAGTCAGGCGCTTGACTTCGCTCAGAACATACGGCCGCATTATCGGGAGCGAATCGCCTTTATAGAAGAGCCTTGTCAGAGCCGGGAAGAATCGCGCATCTTCGCGAGACAGACCGGGATTGCGATTGCCTGGGACGAAAGCCTGCGTGAGTCGGACTTTACATTCGATTCGAGCGATATCGCCAAAGCGGTCGTCATCAAGCCGACTCTGACCGGCAGTTTAGAAAAAATTAAAAGTCAGACCGAAGCCGCCCGAAGGCTTGGCATGACGGCTGTGATCAGCTCTTCACTCGAATCGAGTCTCGGACTCACTCAACTCGCCCGCATCGCAGCGTGGCTCACGCCAAATACTATCCCCGGGCTCGACACGCTTAACCTTATGCAGTACCAGCAGATTCGTCCGTGGCCGCAAAGCACTCTTGAATTAGTTCCCGCAGAATCGCTGCAGCGGCTGCTTTAAAGACAGAAAGCAAAACCGCCGTTCTTCGCATTCAGCGGAGCAAACGGCGGCAGTCAACAGCCGGAAGAAACCCGGCTGTCAAAATTTACGGCGTTATTTACTGATCAGAATCTTTGTAATCTTGTCGTCCATTGTGTCCAGGGAGCCGGTAATCGAGTTGCTGAGATCTTTATTTGCGTTCGAGATTTGATCCTGAGTGTCTTTAAAAGCGCTCAGAATCTTATTCTGGTTCTCTGTCAGACGCTGCTCTGTCTGAGCCAGTACATCTCTCTGCTCCTGAGTCCATTTCTGCCACTTAGCCTCGAAATCCGCTTTAACGTCGGAAAGACGGGAGTCTTCACTGTCGGAAGCAAGTTTGCGCTGAGATTCCAGCTCTTTTGTGAGTCTGCGCATGGTCGCAAAAGCTCCGGTCTGCTGTGCAAACAGACAATAGAGAACGATTAGGAACAAAATCGCAAACCAGAACAGCAGCATCAGCGTCAAAGGAGCCTTCGCTGTAGTGACTATTAAATCGACATCAACCGGTGCGTTCACTGCGGTCCAATTGAGAAAAGTGAATCCGGCACCGAGCAGAAATACAACGAGCAGAACGATATAACGCATGTGAAATCCTTCAGATCAGTTATCTATTTGTAACTAGTCTAATCCATTCCTCAACGGCACATGTAAACGCGATGCCTAAATGAGTGCAATAATTAAAAAAGATTTTTTGGAGAAATATAGATGAAAACTGATCCGCGTTTTCCCAAGCTTCACATCGTCGATCATCCTTTGGTCACCCACAAACTCAGCACGATGCGTGAAAAGAAAACTCCTTCTAATTCTTTCCGCCAGCTTCTGAGAGAACTTACTTATTTAATCGGCTACGAAGTCACACGCAACCTGCCGATGGAAGTCCGTACGATTGATACACCGCTCGGAAAATGCAAGGCGAGTTTCCTTGCCGGGAAAAAGCTGGTCATTGTTCCGATTCTGCGTGCCGGTCTCGGCATGTCTGACGGTCTCCTTGATTTAATGCCTTCCGCACGCGTCGGCCACATCGGCCTCTATCGCGGTCCCGATCATATGCCGGTTGAATACTTGGTTAAGCTGCCGTCCAAACTGGACAAGCGTCAGATTATTCTTTGCGACCCGATGCTCGCGACAGGCAACTCCGCTGTCGCTGCGGTTGACACACTGCTCAAACGCGGTGTCTGCCCGGAAGACATTAAATTTGTCGCCTTAGTTGCCGCACCTGAAGGTGTTGAAACCTTCCAGAAGGCACATCCGGAAATTGAGGTTTTTGTGGCCTCTCTTGATGAAAAATTAAATAAGAACGCCTACATTGTTCCGGGCTTAGGCGATGCCGGCGATAGAATCTTTGGCACCAAATAAGTGCATAAATATTAGTTTCTAGGTAAAAACCCTTAATTTAAAAACGAATTAAGGGTTTTATTTTGTCTTTTATCAGTTTTAGGCAAAAATTTAGGCGACTTTTAACGTGCTCTGGCGCATGATACGTTCAGTCGTTGAGACAATAATTTCACCCAAATATTAAGGTTTATCATGTCCGATGAATTTAAAGACGTATCTCACCTCTACAAGGTGACACCTTCTGCTAAGACCGTGATTGACGGCGAAGACTTAGTAGAGACAAAACAGAAATCTAAGGCTTATGCCTGGTGCGACGTTCTCCAGTCTGTCACAGGCCTTATCCTTGGTCTGTTCCTGTTCTGCCACATGGCTTTCACCAGCTCCATCCTGCTGGGCAAAGACACCTTCTGGTCTCTGGTTTCTTTCACCGGCGGCTACTTCATTGACGGTGTTGACCACCTCTGGATGCACGTTGTATTCGTAGGATTCATTTTCATCCTCGTTATCATTCACGCCATTCTGGCTCTTCGTAAGTTCCCGAGCAACTACAAAGCCTTCCGCATTATGCGCGGCCACTACAAGCTGCTCCGTCACACTGACACCACAATGTGGTGGGTTCAGTTCATCACCGGTGTGATCCTTACAGCTCTTGTTTTCCCGCATCTGCTTCCGATGCTCATGAACCCGGGCGCTATCGGCCCTTATGGCAGCGGTCTTGAGGTTTATCACTCCTGGCTGTGGGTCATCTTCCTGTTCCTCATCGTTACAGAACTTCACGGCATGATCGGTCTCTATCGTCTGTGCATGAAGTGGTGCGGTCCGTCCAACGCTACACGCAGCTTCCTGCGCAAGCTTCTCTACGTTGTCATCGTTCTCATGATCGCTATGGGCTCCTGCACAATCATGGGCTTCTACAACGCCGGCGAAGAAGCTTCCAAGCTTGATCCGGAAACACACTATGTTCCGGGCTGGCTCCAGACTCCTCAGACTCAGCCGTATCCGAGCTGGTGGCCTGACCGTCTGAAGAAATAATCAGATATAGGTTCATCTCCTATAAGGGCGTCGCAAGGCGCCCTTTTCTTATGCCTGCTGTCTATCTTGTCTCACAAGCAACTAACGCACCTTCAAGCTAATGCTACGATCTACATCTCGAGACGACCTCAACCATCTCAAATCTGCTCACTAGTTTTCCTTCAAACAAAATAAAAGTGGACGGCAGTGACGGTACGAATTGAAAGGAGACGATTGCATCAAACAACGTTTTAGAACTTGTAGCTCTATCCATAACACAATCCGCTTTTCAATACTCCTTTACCACAAAAAATAATTTTCAAATGCTTATAAATGCACGCTTAAAAAACGCGTCGTACAGATGTTTGTGATTTCTTGCGATTCTAAGTAGGGCTTTGTTTTTTTAATTTATCCTGCCGTTTATTTTTTATCATTCAATAAGAAGCCAACCTCTTCTTTAGGTATTAATCCGTACTTATAACGATTACACCGGGATCGCATTTCCCCTTATATCCCTTACCCGGACAATTCACTAAAGCACATCCCGAGGGTTGTATTTATTTAAGTCCCTTCGATTCAGAATTTACCCATCGAGGAAAGAGTTAGGAGGCGTCCTATTTAATTTCAATTGCAGCAAGGAAGTTCAGCAGAAACCTTTCACATCAATGGAGTAAATAATGCTTAGAAGAAATTTATTTAAAACAGCAGCAACAGTCGCAGGATCAAGCTTGTTATCTACAGTCCCTGCAGCGCTCGCCATGGAAGCGGGGAAACGGCCTTTACAGGCAATCGCCTTGTGCGCCATCGAGCTTCCTCCGGAGGAGTTCGCTAGTCAGGCTAAAAAAGCCGGCTATGAAATGATGGGACTTAGAATTCATCCCATTGTTCCCGGAGCCCTTGCTCATGAATTTAAAGCCGGTACAAAAGAAATCAAAGCATTCAAACAGTACCTTGCTAATACGGGCATCACATTGCACGGCGTCGATGGGTTTGCCATCAACTCTGATACTAACCCTGCTGAATTCCACTCTGTGATGGACGCCTGTGCGGAGCTGGGTGTTAAAAATTTGACACTCTGCGGAGATGCCCCCAATAAAGAAAAGTTCGCTCGTGTTCTGCAGGATATGGCTGATTATGCTGCACCAAGAGGATTCAATATCGACGTTGAATTCATGATCTGGAGAACTGTAGGTACTTTGGAACAGGCTTATGAACTTGTGAAATTGGCCGACCGTAAAAACTGCACCATCGCTGTTGACGCTCTGCATCTTTATAGATCAGGTGGTTCACACAACGACCTTGATAAAATTCCGCAGCAGTATTTAGGCGAAATTCATCTTTGCGACGCGGTTATCAATGGTCCGATTGACAAGAAGCTTGTTGCTGCACAGCGCGCCGGACAGCTTAAAGTCGAATCGACATCCGGAACCCCAAAAGGTTTTGAAGGAGTTGTAAGAGAAGCTCGCGAAGGCCGACTCATCCCCGGTGTTGGCGAACTTCCGCTGGTTGAATTCCTGCGCCATATGCCGGAAAGACCGATAGGCGTCGAAGTACCGTTACCTGGTTATCAGACACAAAGAGTATTCGACTTAACCTATAAATACAGTCAGGACCTACTCCGGCAGCTTTAAAAGTTAGTCCTCATCTGGGATAGGTATTATGGAAAATAAGCCTCGCACAAAAACGGCGAGGCTTATTATTCTGCAAGCGACATAGCTGAAATTCTCTACGTAAAAGTCCTTTTTCTGCCATTGAAAAGAGCTGCCAATCAACCGACGGCAGCTCCCTTTCTTATTAGCTCAGGAAATTAAATTCCGTTCACTTTCTTAGCAATACCAACATACATGCCTAACGCAGTCTTCAAAGCGTTTTCGTCAATGTCGAATGTGCTCTGATGATGACCTGCGGCTCTGTCCGCACCACAAATGAAGAATGCGGCTTTACCGCCGTGCTGCTGGACTCTTCTGCCGAGAATCGAAATGTCTTCAGAGCCGCCAAAGTTTCCGTCGGGAATAATCTTCTCAACACCTTCAGTTTCTTTAGCAACTTCAGCAATAAGCTCGCTCAGCTCAGGATCGTTTGTAAAGTCAACAGCGGCACCCATCTGGGAAATTTCATAAGAAACGCCGAAACCCTTGGAAATGCCTTCCAAAATGTTCATAACCTGCTCGGACATATAGTCGTTGATCGAACTGGTTTCACCGCGAACTTCAAGCGCCATGTGGGCGGAGCTCGGAATCACGTTGCGGCCTTCGCCGGCACGAAGCGTACCGATGTTAATGCGAGTCATGCCGCCGCCGTGACGAGGAATACCAAGCATCTGAACAACGGCATTGCAGGCTGCAGCCAGTGCGTTATGGCCGGCATTCGGCTCTTTGCCTGCGTGAGCGGGCTGACCTTTGAATGTCACGTCATACTTGGAAGTGCAGAGCAGACCATATGGAGCGGCAACAATTTCACCGGAATCGGCCATGAACGAAATATGGCTTCCAAAGAAAAAGTCTGCATCATCAACAATACCGGAGGCGGCAACGGCTGAAGCGCCGCGAACGCCTTCTTCAGCAGGCTGGAAAACGAATTTAAATTTGCCTTTGAGCTGGTCCTTGTGGTCAGCAATCCAGTGAGCAAGCGTCAGGCCGATGGAAGCATGCGTATCGTGGCCGCAGGCATGCATATAACCGTCATGCTGGCTTCTGAAGCCTTCTTTATTCGGTTTGTGTGCGGGATCGTCCGTTTCACGAACGCATACACAGTCAATGTCAAAACGGAAGGCGGTCGTAGGACCTTCGCGGCCTGTGTCAAGCACACCGACGCAGCCGGTATAACCGCCCATTTCTTCAATCAGCTTGGGATCAGCGCCTCTTTCGAGCGCGTTCTTGATACCGAGATCAACCAGCTTCTGATTGCGGCCGAAAACCTGTTCAGGGTTAATTACCTTGGTTCCGACGAGAACTTCATAACCGTAAGCCTGGAGCTTCTTCACAATGTAGGAAGTTGTCCAAAACTCAGTCCAGCCTTCTTCGGGCCACTGGTGAAGTTCTCTGCGCTGCTCGATAAGCTGTGTGTTGTAATCGGTCATGGTGTAGGTATCTCCTCTATTCGTTGATGCGCAGCCGATATGAGTCAGATGCGCAGGTAAAATGCGCTTGCAGACGACTGATTTTTAATGGTTTTATCAAACCAATACGGGATGTCATAATAAATCATCCCTAATCACAGAAACGTCCGTAATTTGAACCCGCTGCGGCTCTTGCCGAAGCGTCGCATTGAAGGTTTATTCTATAAGCGGGATACCTATATTGCAATAAAAAATTAATACCAAAAGGCGCCGAACCACGAGGTTCGGCGCCTTTTTGTTAACTATTCAGCGGGTCCTGATTAAACCATGATCAGAGCGAGGGTGAAAACACCGACGATCATCGGAATCGCTGTACGTTTAACCAGCTGCATCGGCTGAACCATAGCAAGACCGGAGATCAGAATCACAACGCCGGCAATCGGGGACATTGTACGTCCGAGAGAACCGGAGATGAGAGCCAGAGCACCGAGGTTCGGAACCTGCATGCCGAAGTCAGCAGCGTGCGGTGTAACCGCTTCGTTGAACGCGAAAGTTGCAGCGTCGCCGGAACCGGTAATAACAGCAAGGACGAACGGGCCGATAGAACCACCCCAGCGAGCGAGTTCGTTGGAAGCCTTGAGCGCTGTAACGAAGGCGTCAATCAGGCCGGCAGTACGCAGACCGGCAGCGAAGACACCGGCGGCAATGATGATGCCCATCACAGAGCCATAACCGTCGCCCATACCGCGGAAGAATTCTTTGGAGAACTTCTGAGGATCGGTCCAGGAAACAACCAGTGTGAAGATGGCGCCAAGGACCATAGCCTGAGCAACACCCATCTTAAGAGCGGGAACCCAAGAGTTGCCGACAACAAGAATAATAAGCGGAACCAGCGGAGCCAGAGCCTTGAGCGGATTGATCTTGGTAATTTCAGAACCGCCTTCCTTGGCTTCATAAGCAGTAAGCTCTTCAGCTGTAGGTTTGTTGTCGCGGAGAACCAGGCAGACGATCGTAATACCGACAAGACCGATACCCATCATGATGAGGGAGAACGGTGTGTGCAGAGCGATAAAGTCCATAACACCCATGTTCGAAATCTTCGAAACGAAGTTGTTATGAGACATACCCGGAGAGAGAATAGATCCGTAAGTACCCATCAGAACGGCAGCGCCTGCGGCGGCTGGACGAATACCGGAACGAATCATAACCGGAATGAATGTCGCGCCTACAGCAGCGGCACAGCCGGCAGCGGAAGGAATCGCGATATTAACGAAGAAAGTAACCACAGTACAGGCCGGGATCAAGAGAATTCCAAGCTTCTTGAGCGGAGCGGCCAGCAGAGAGACTAAATGACGGTCGCAGGAAGTGTGTGTAACCACAAAAGCAAATCCCATCGCACCGCAGATTGCCATGATCAGACTTGCATTGGTCATGCTCTTTGCGAACTGATCCAGTGCTGCCATCGGCTTCATAGAGATGCAGCAAAGAAGTAAGCCGGCTGTAAAGAGGACCAAGCGTGTTTCATAGCGCTTAATCAGGCAGTAAACCGTTGCGATAACAACGACGACTGCAATCCAGGCAGTAATTGACATTGAAAAACACCTTAAAAATATTAGATTTCCCCTTTTGTCAGCTACCTGACAAAAGGGCCTTCTCCCCGACAGAAATAGGCATTCCTGTCGGTTGCTAGTCTCACACAATACGTTTTTTTACGTAATGAGGTAAACCCTTACAAAAATGTAAATGTCGAGTTTACTCAAATATTGGCTTAATGACATACCTATAGGTCTGCAGGTAAACTTTGCCCCTATACAAAACCATTACCAACCAATCTGATTAAGGAGAATCTTTTCATGTCTACAGATTTCCAGCGTGAAGGCCTTGAATTCGCGCAGAAGTGTTTTGACGATGTTCGTGCAATGTCGCTTGACAGCCAGGGCGTATCCCGCCAGGGCTACAGCGAAGTAGAAACTCAGGTTCTTGAGTACTTCAGAAAAATCGGAGAAGAACTCAGCCTCGAAATTTCTGAAGACAAGGCCGGCAACGTCTGGATGACCGTCCCAGGTAAAAACCGTGATCTGCCCGCCTTGGTCAGCGGCTCTCATGCCGACTCCGTTCCTCAGGGCGGAAACTTCGACGGTCTCGCCGGCATCGTTGCCGCTCTCTGCGTCGCCCGCTGGATGCGCAAAACCAACTATCAGCCCGAAAGAGATTTCACCGTCCTGATGATGCGCATGGAAGAAAGCTCTTGGTTCGGCAAGTGCTATGTCGGCTCGCTCGGCATGACCGGACAGCTCACCGACAAGGACCTCGCTCTGAAACACCGCACAAGCGGCAAGACTCTTGCGGAAACCATCAAAGCCTGCGGCTTTGATCCCGATGCGCTGACAACCGGAAAACCTGTGGTGGACCTCTCCAAGATGGCCGCCTTTATTGAACTTCATATTGAACAGGGCCCAACACTGGACTCTTCCGATACCCTGCGCGCCGGTATCGTGACGGGAATCCGCGGAAACGTCCGTCACAAAAACATTCGATGCGTCGGTCAGACCGCTCACTCCGGCGCCGTTGACAAACAGTTCCGCCATGATGCTGTTCTGGCATTTGCTGAACTGGCCTACCGCATGGACTGTCTCTGGGACGAATGGCTGAAGGCAGGACACGACCTCGTATTCACGATCGGTGTCGTTCACACCGCGGCAACTTCCGCAATCGCGGTTGTTCCGGGCGAAGTCACTTTCTGTGTCGACATCCGTTCTCTCTCTCAGGAAACCCTTGACGGATTCCACGCGGTCCTGGTCAAAGAAGCCGAAGAAGTCGCCAAGAAACGCGGCGTTAAATTTGAGTTCGACGGACTGATCTCGAGTAAACCGCTCGCCATCCATCAGGCGCTCAGAGAGCATCTCTCCAAAGCCGCCGCTGAAGCCGGCCTAAAAACCAAAGAGCTTCCTTCCGGAGCCGGCCACGACACGGTCACATTCGGCGGCCTCGGCATCCCCGCCGCGATGATCTTTGTCGCCAACCAGAACGGCTCGCACAATCCTCATGAAGCCATGAAGACAGAAGACTTCATGCAGGGCTCCGAGGTCCTCTGGCACGCGGTTAAAGACTTCCCGCACGAAGGCTTTAAGTAAGATAAACACTGACAGGAGGCGGAAATCATATGAAAAAAGTGCTCCCTTTTAGAAACTCTCTTTTCACTCAGATTTCCGCCGTCTTGATCGCGATTACCGCGGTCGCTTTTATCGGCCTCTTCTCTTTCCTGCAGGTCACGCAGGACTCCACGGGAAAGGGAAGCGCCATCAATATCTCCGGCTCTCTTCGTATGCAGAGCTATGTCTTATCGCTGACAGCGGCACGCTCAGCGCGCCTGCCCGAAGCTCAGAGAGCTGAAGAAATCGGCGGCGCCCTAAAGGAATTTGAACGGCGCCTCTCGAGTCAGGGTCTCACTGATGCCATCCCGAACGACCCTAAGGACGAACTCAGAAAAACATATGACGCGATCAGCGGTTCATATTTTTCAACCATCAAGCCGCTCGCCGAAGAGGTGATCCATTCGCCTGAAACCGAACTGACCCTATTCCTCGACACCATCCCTTCCTTTGTTTCCAAAATTGATCAATTCGTTTTGGACTTGGAAAAAGATCTCGAAATTAAAACCCGACAGATCCGCATCGGTCTTTCGCTGCTGATGCTCTTCGCTTTGCTGCTCTTTATCTTTGTCCGCGTTTATTTAAGACGAATCCTTTTTGATCCGCTTGAAGAGCTCTCCAATCTTTCCTCCTCCGTACGCGCCGGGGACTTCTCCCGCCGAAGCTCTTACCGTAAAGACAATGAGATCGGCAATCTCTCCGACAGCATGAACTTCATGATCGAGGACCTCTCTCGTCTGTACACAAACTTGGAAGAGGAAGTCAAAGAAAAAACCGCGGATCTGAATCTTCAGAAAGATGCGATCCAGCTTCTCTATGATCTGAAAAACATCCTGTTTACCGCGCAGCTTGAGCGCGAACACCTCGATAAAGCCCTTCTGCTGATCACCAAGCGACTAGACGCGTGTTCAGCCGCTCTCGGCCTGCGCTCCGCGGGCTCCGACACGCTCCGCTTCATTGCAGAGGCCGATCAGACGAACTACCCGCCGGTACAGAGCTTTGATATCAAACTTAATGAAGTGCTTAAAAAAGAATATTCCATACTGCACTTCTTGCGCGACGAACAAAAATACAGCCTTGCCTGCATACCTGCGGACATCAATACCACTCAGCTCACGCTTCTCATACTTTTTAAAGAGGACGCGAACGTTCGCGTCGACCGCGAGTTCACCAAAAACCTCGGTCAGGAATTTGCTCAGGCAATCGATAATTCTCAAAAAAGTGTGGAAAGCCGCCGCCTCGCTCTTTTCGAAGAGCGCTCCACGATTGCGCGTGAACTGCATGATTCCATTGCTCAGTCGCCCGCATTCTCCCGAATTCAAATCGCTCGCCTGAGCACAGAACTTCACAAAGGAACGGTAAGTCCGGAAGTTGAAAGCATTCTTGATGAGCTCAAGCTCGGCGTCCAAACCGCCTATCAGCAGCTGCGCTCCGTGCTGACCACGTTCCGACTGAAACCGAAGTCATCCGATCTGAAACAGAACATCCTCTCTATTCTGGACGAGTTCAAGGAACGCGACGGCTTCCATTACACCACTGATGTCGAGCTTCAAAGCTTTGAGCTTGACGCAAACAAACAAATTCATCTCCTGCAGATTCTTCGTGAAGCCCTGACCAACATAGAAAAACACGCCAGAGCCGACCAAGTCTTCGTCACGCTTCGCCCGATCGCATCAGGAAAGTTCCGCCTCGTTGTTAGGGATAACGGATGCGGTATTAAAGGCGTGAAAAAGGAGGGCCATTACGGATTAGAAATCATGCATGAGCGCACTAGAATATTGGGAGGAGTCATCTCAATCGAGCCTGCCGTGCCAAACGGAACACAGGTGGTTGTAGATTTCACACCATAGTCAATAAAATAATTTCACGATAGGAACGGTATGGCAGAAACTTATCGAGTTGTCGTCGTTGACGACCATCCTCTTTTCCGACGAGGCGTTGTCCAGCTGCTGGGAATGAACCCGATATTTGAAGTGGTCGCCGAAGCCGGCGATTTTGAAAGCGCAATGGCTGCCGTTCGCCAATCCGAACCGGATCTGGTACTCCTTGACCTGAATATGAAAAACACCAGCGGCGTGGAAATCTTAACGGCTGTAAAACAGGAAGACCCGTCCATTCGAGTCATTATGCTGACGGTTTCCGACTCCTCGGCCGATTTGCTGCAGTGTTTCCAGAACGGCGCCGACGGCTACCTCCTTAAAGATCAGGAACCTGATCAAATCTTAGAAGACATCCGACGCGGCCTTAACGGTCAAACGGTCCTCTCCGGACCCATGAATCAGGTGCTGGCGGAATGCCTGAAAGAAGACGGATTCGGAAAAGAAAGAAGAATGTCCGATTTGACCGACCGGGAACTCGAAATTCTGAAACTTATCGCGCATGGTCAAACTAATAAGGAAATTGCGCGAGTCCTTTCCATATCGGACGAAACCGTAAAGGTTCACGTAAAGCACCTGCTTCGCAAACTCTCCTTCCGATCACGAGTCGAAGCGGCGGTCTGGGCCAGCGAAAACAACCTCTAAAAGAAAAATACGAGCACTCGCCCGGATTTTTCTTTATGCGTTCATGCGATTACTTCTTCGCGGGAAGAACTTCCGCATGGCAAAGCATGCATTCATAGCGATTCGGATTAACTTTATCTCCGGTCACATGACTGGCAGGAAGCGGTGTCGGCTGGCCCTTCTTTGCCTCAACTCCGGGTTTAGCCGGCTGATGGCACATCAGGCAGGCATTTTTCGTCGGTGTAATCGGCAAGAAGTTTGCCACCGGATGAGGAATCATCGGCGGAACAAATTTATCTTCTATCGCGTTATCCGAAGGATTCTGAGCCATTGTCGGCGCGGCAGCCATCAGGAACAATGAGATGAATAAAAGTTTTTTCATAGGAACTCCTATTGAGTTTTCTTTGTATCTTTAATAAATCGAATTCCGAACTTCAAGCTATTTTCCGGACATACACTTACGCATTTTCCGCAGTTTGTGCATTCTCCCGAGCGAATCATTCCGACCTTGGCGGCGTCCTTAAAACTGATCACCTGAGGCTCCGGACACACCTTTAGGCAGTCGCCGCAGCGAGTGCAGGTATCGTTGTCAAACTTAACCTTCGTCGCGCTGAGGCGGCCCCACAACGCCCAAAACGCTCCAAGCGGACAGAGATGGCCGCACCAGCCGCGTTTCGATACCGCTAAGTCCAGAGCAAAGATACCGAATATCACACTCAGCAGACCATAGACTCCGCCAAAAACGATCTCGCGCCAAAGAACTCCCTGCGGGCTAATCGCCTCAAACGCCGCAATGCCAGTGCACAGCGAAAGAATCAATGACACCGCCAAAAGCAAATAACGCAGATTTGAACTGAGGGACAGCACATTGGTTTTGATACCGAGCTTTTCCCGACACCAAAATGCAAAGTCAGTCACGAGATTCATCGGGCATACCCAGGCGCAGAAACTTCTGCCGCCGACAACCCAGTAAAACGCAAGAACCAAACCTGCACCGATCAGCGTTTCCGGAGAAAGCCAGTACTGTGCGCACAGACGCTGAAGCGCGGCAAACGGGTCTGCAAGCGGAATCATGTCCAAGATTCTGGAACTTGATAAATCACCGGATAGGATAAATTTATCCGCGACCTTGAATCCGAATCGAGCAGAACCGAAAAAAAACGCCAGAAGACAAAACTGCACGAATCTTCTCGCGATCGTAAACCGAAGACGATAAATCCATTCGGCTGCCGTTTTCGGCTGAGAAAGGTGGCGTATCTTTTTCTGTTTTTCCGTCATGGCAGCTCCGAATTCAGAAAATCAAGACCGCCGGGCTTTCCTGCGTCCTTCATCGGAGCCTCGGGGACTGCTCGAGCATCCAGCTTCTCTTTCCAGCCAAGACGGTAGTGATCACCAATCTTGCCCAGGAATTTTTCCGGATCGACGATGTTGATAGAGGGCCGATCCGTCGGACAGCTGTGCACGCAGAGACCGCAGCCCGTGCAGCTGTCAGGCATCACAACCGGAACGAACATCGCATGCTTGCTGAGAAGCCTCGGATGGTTCTCAATAATGATGGCCTTATTCTGTTCGGGACAGTCTCGGTAGCAGATCTCGCAGCGAAGCCCCTGCCAGGAAAGACACGAATTATGGTCAATCGCCGCGACGCCCATTTTTGCTTTGGTAATGTCTTCGAAAGTATGAGGAAGCGCCCCGGAGGGACACGCTTTCACACAGGGAATGTCCCTGCACATATAACAGGGAATTTCTCGCGGCTCAAAGAACGGAGTTCCCGGAGCAGCGATATCCTTAAAGCCTGCAAGTTTCAGTGTGTCATAGGGGCACGCTTCCACACAGAGCCCGCACTTAGAGCAGGCGGTTTCAAATTCATTCGGCGGCAAAGCTCCGGGAGGACGAGGAACAAAGCCTTGGGCCCGCCCCGTCTTCTGCAGAAAAAGTCCCCACAGAAGACCGGCGCCGACTCCGACTGCTCCGATCTGCACGCCCTTTCTGAGCACATCGCGTCTCGAGTGTGTAGTCATAGAAAATGAGCTTGGGAGGACGCTTTAGAAGCGCCCTCCTCCGTTAAGGAATTAACCTGCTTTGTAAACCTTGACCGCGGACTTCTTGAAATCCGGTTCTTCAGAAATCGGATCCGTCGCGTCGATCACAACCTGGTTGGTCTGAACCTTACGGTCAAAGAACGCAAGCCAGGTGGTTCCCTTCGGCATGAAGTTGCGCTGGTTAGTCTGAACAATCGCGCTGATCTTGCCGCGGCGGCTTTCAACCGTGGCGTAATCGCCGTTCTTGAGGCCGCGCTTAGCCGCATCATCGGGGTTCATATACAGGAACGCGTTCGGCTGAGCTCTTTCCAGTTCCGGTACGCGCATGGTCATTGAACCGGTATGCCAATGCTCAAGAATACGTCCGGTACAGAGCCACAGATCATAGTTCTGGTCAGGCTGCTCAACAGGTGCCGCATACGGACGATAGAAAATCTTCGCCTTATTGGGCAGTGGAACCGGTTTCGGATCGGTCACTCCGTACAGATTGCCTGTCGGAATCGCTTTAAAGAGCTTGCCGTAGAACTGATAACCGTCTTCCTTAACGTACGGGTCATAGTCCTGGTTAAAGCGGTACGGTGTTTCCTTGCCGTTGACGACAGGCCACATCAGGCCGCGCGTTGTCGAATTCATGTAGGTATTGAAGTCAGCCAGGTCATGGCCGTCTCCAAGCGTGAACTGACGGTACTCGTTAAAGAGCGCTTTTTCCGGGAACCAGTTCAGTTTGGCAGGAGCAGCTGTACTGTTGATCTTGCTTTCGAGATCGGGATCAGGCCAGGCGACTTTGGTGTAGTCGTCACGAGCGTAAAGAACATCGTAGAGCGTGGCTTCCGGATCGATGCCCATTTCTTTCGCTGCGTCAAGAACGCTCGGCAGCTTGCCGTCTTCATATCCTTCGACCTTAAGGCCCGGGACAGGCTGTTCGCCCCAGCAGTCTTTGATCTTGATGCGTTTGGCGAATTCCATCATGGTCCAAAGGTCGGTTCTTGCCTCTCCCGGAGGATTAGCCATCTGCTGCCAGCCCTGAGTACGTCTTTCGGCATTGCCGTAGAGACCCCATTTTTCAAAGATCATGGCAACCGGAAGAACCAAGTCGGCATACTGGCAGGAGAATGTCGGATAGGCATCCGCTACGACAATGAAATTGTCCGGATGGCGGGCCGCTTTCAGCCAGTGGTTGGAGTTCGGAGCCGCCTGGAAGGGATTCACAACCTGAGTCCAAAGGAAGTTAATGGAATCGTCTTCCAACCCGCGAAGAATTCCCATAAAGGCCTGACCGACTTTCGGGTTAATGGTCTTTTCAGGAACACCCCAAATCTTTTCACTCTTGACGCGCGCCGGTTTTGCGGCAACGAGCAGGTCAGAAGGCAGTCTGTGGCAGAACGTTCCGACTTCGCGTGCAGAACCGCAGGCAGAGGGCTGACCGGTAAGAGAGAACGCGCCGTTGCCCGGGCGAGCATGTTTGGCAAGCAGCAGATGAACCGCATAGATCTGCTCGTTCACCCATACGCCGCGCTGATGCTGGTTGGCGCCCATGCACCAGAAGCTGAGGACATCGTTCTTCTTGTCGATCATTGTGTCGGCAAGGTTAACGAGTTTCTTCTTATATTCTTCCATCGGTTCGTCCGGATCTCCCTTGGAGAGTTCCGCAACGAAGTCAAGGGTATAAGGCTCCAGCCCTTTCTTGAATTCTTCGAAAGTGATGCTCCAGTGGGCACCGGCTTTTCCGCCCTGCTGAGTCTGTTTAACAACCTGACCCTCTTTACGGCCCTGTGCGATGGCTTCCCACTTGTCGAGTTTGATTTCGTTCTGTTTGGCCTGAACATCTTTTTCTGCCGGGAATGCGTACTTGTCGGTCGGACGCATGCCGTAGCCGATATCCATCGCGCCGGCCGCGAAAATGCAGTGCTTATTCACGAAATCGTGATCGACCGCGTCGCGCTTGACGATTTCTCTCAGGATGTAGTTCAGAATCGCAAGGTCGGTATTGGGTTTGAAAATGATGGTTTGGTCAGCGAGGTTGGAACTCATGTTCCTGTACGTCGTGACGTTGATAATCTTCGTATCTTTGTGCGTAAGCTTACGGTCGGCAACACGTGACCAAAGAACCGGATGGGCTTCGGCCATATTGTTGCCCCACAGGATCATGGTGTTGCACTTCTCAATATCGCTGTAGTTGTTTGCAGGCTCATCAATACCGAACACCTGATAGAAACCGACGACCGCGCTCGCCATACAAAGACGAGCATTCGGATCGAGGTTGTTGGAGCGCCAACCGGCCTTAACGAGCTTGCTCGCCGCGTAAGCTTCAGGGATGGTGTACTGACCGCTGCCTGTGATCGCAACACCTGTCGGTCCTTTTTTCTTGTAGACACGCAGGAACTGTTTTGCCATCTCATCGAGCGCTTCGTCCCAGGAGACTGCTTCGAACTTACCGTTCTTATCAAACTTACCGTTTGTGCGTCTCATCAGGGGCTGAGTCAGACGATCTTTGCCGTAGAGAATTTTTGCGTTGAAGTAGCCTTTAATGCAGTTAAGACCGCGGTTGACCGGCGCATCCGGATCACCCTTTGTTGCGATTACGCGACCGTCTCTGGTTCCGACCAAAAGACCGCAGCCGGTTCCGCAGAAGCGGCAGACGCCTTTGGTCCATACAACGGTGCCTTCAGTCGACTGTACTGCTGCCTTAGCTATTTCTGATACCGGGATACCGACGGTCATGGCTGCCGAGGCTGCAAGACCGCTCTTCAGTAACTCACGACGTTTAATTTGGGGTGTATTAATCGTCATTTTCGCTCCTGTATTTAACTCTTTGCGAGTTAGATTAAAAATGAACCCTAGTTGAGCCGGGTTAAATCTTGAATGGGAGTAATCTCCGCGCTCTCTTCAAAGTTATGTGCGACAAGGGACGCGTCGACGACCTCGTCTAGTGCGGAAATTTCCTTAAATTTGTCCATTTCAACGCCGATATCTTCGCCTTCAATAATGACAATGCAGCGGCATGTCTTCTCGTCTTTATGGTGGATCTCAACGTTGGAAAGAGACTCAATCGCCTTCAGCATCTCGGGAAATCGACCGGGAGCACTGGAAACAACGAGCGCAGAATAATTCATGAAGCTGTTCCTCTGTTATGTATTCTCCGACTGAGCCTCACGTTATCAACGGGCGGTGAGGATGTCCACGGAATACCACTATAAGATTAATAAAAACTTGGGGGAAGCCCTTACGAGCTTCCCCTAAGTTGAGATATTAGTTAGATGCTAAGCGATCTAATTAGATCCAGCCTCTAGCCAGGGCCATGAAGTAGCCAGCGATAGTCGCAGTGATAACGCCGATCAAGCCCGGGAGGATGAACGAGTGGTTAATAACGAATTTACCGATGTGGGTTGTACCGGAGCGGTCGAATTCGATAGAAGCCAGGTCAGACGGGTATGTCGGGATAATGTAGTAGCCGTAGCAAGCGGAGATGCAGCCGACGACAACACCGGCCGGTGTACCGATGCTCAGAGCAACCGGAACAACGATCGCGACAGAAGCAGCCTGGGAGTTAACCAGCTTGGAAACGAGGAGCAGAACGATGGCGAATGCCCACGGATAAAGCCTGACGTATTCAACGAGAACTTCTTTCAGTTCGTTGAGGTGAGCCTTAAAGATTGTGTCGGACATCCAAGCAACACCGAACACGCAGACCACAGCAACCATACCGGAGCGGAACACTGCTGTACCGCCGACGGACTTCGGAGGAGTCTTTGTGAAGAAGCAGATCAGGGCACCGCAGGCGAGCATGAACATCTGAATAACCAGAGTCATGGACAGCGGTTTCTTGCCAACCATCGGACGAAGATCACTGAAGGCACCAAGCAGGGCAACGACAGCAACCACGCCAAGGAAGATCCACATAGCGGTCCACTGTCTGGCGGGAAGCTTCTTGCCAAGGAGAGTGAGAGAGTCGCCGTAAACATACTTCTTAGCTTCCGGATCAGCGATAAGAGCCTGGAAGACAGGATCTTTGTCGAGGTCTTTACCGCGGAAGTTGGAGTATGTGGCCATAACGAGAAGACCGATCAGGCCGGCAGGAATTGTCAGGCTGAGCAGTTCAACGAGGCCGACATCTGTACCGTTGGCCATCGGGTGGCCGGCGATAAGAGCAACCATGGAAACGCAGGCAACAGACACCGGAGAGCAGATAACGCCCATCTGAGCAGCGATAGAGGAAGCTGCCATCGGACGTTCCGGACGAACACCGGTCTTGATCGCTACGTCATAAATAATCGGCAGCATCGTGTAAACAGTGTGGCCTGTACCGCAAAGAATTGTCAGCGTGAATGTGCAAAGCGGTGCAAGGAATGTCACCATCTTCGGACGTTTACGTAGGACTTTTTCAGCAATCTGAAGCATGCAGTCAAGACCGCCGGAAGCCTGGAGAGTGGCGCCTGCGGCTACAACCGCGATAATCGTCAGAATAACGTCGACCGGAGGTTTGCCCGGGGGCAGACCAAGCCAGGGCTTCGGTCCGAACATAATAACGATAAGACCAATACCACTGAACAGGCCGAGGAACATACCGCCTCTCGGGGCGGATACGAATAAGAAGGCAATCAGTAAAAAGAACTGAAACCAAAAGTAAATACTCATTTGAATATCCCCGTTTGTTGTAAAACTCTGATTTGATTGTCGTAAGACATATGAATAATGTTCTTTTTTACGTATTGAAACAAGTGGAAATACAAAATTTTATTCATTATTGGTGAAAACACCTATTTTTTAAATAAATCAGTGTTTCAAATAACATATTGTTATTCAACGATTATTTGATAGAAATTTCGGGTTTTTGCTGAAATACAACAATTATTTAAAATGTTAGGGTTTCCGCTAATTTAAATCTTAAAAAAATGTAACACCGGCTAGACCTATCTGAAATAAAATTCAGATTTTTCGGCCATCATTGATTTTTTTTTCATGTAAATTCATCGCTAAAAATCTCTCCGCCGAGTTTGCGCAGTTCTTACAAATTATGTCTCTCACTGTTAAATTCGATCACGAAAGACGGAACCGAACTTCGGTTCCGGAGGCCGTATTTTGCGAAGGCAAGCCTTCGGATACAGTCCTTTCTCTGCTAGCACAATTCGCTGCTGAAGACGCTGATCCTGTTTTATTCACGCGTTTGGATCAAACACTTTTCTCCGGTCTCAGCGCCGAGGCCGCGGCAAAATATCAGTACTGCCCCGTTTCCCGCTGCGCCTTCAATCGTCCGGTAGAACATAAAGTCGCAGGCTCCGTCGCTTTGGTTTCAGCAGGAACCTCGGACGCTCGTGTTCTCTACGAGGCCGCCGCCACGCTGAAATTCATGAACACAGAATTTGAAATGTTCGAGGATTGCGGCGTTGCCGGACTGTGGCGCCTGCAAAAAGCGCTTGACGGAATCAACCGCCACAATGTCATCATCGCGGCCGCTGGCATGGAAGCCGCTCTCATCAGTGTGCTTGCGGGACTATCCAGCCGCCCTATCATCGGCGTTCCGGTCTCAAACGGCTATGGCGTCTGTGAAGGCGGTAAAACCGCTTTGAACTGCATCCTCGCTTCCTGCGCCCCGGGCGTCTCAGCGGTAAATATTGACAACGGGTTCGGCGCGGCCTGCTTCGCCTATAAGATTCTCTCTTCTTTTTCCAATCAGTAAAAGCCAATGAACAACCATCAGGAACATCATCACGACCACGGCCATGAGCACGGTCATGACCATTGCGGCTGCGGTCATCATCACGAGCATTCGCACTGCCGACACACAAGAGCCGGAGCTAAGGTCCTTACTATTCGTTTGCATTCCGGGATCGCCGGCGACATGTTTCTCTGCGGTCTCATGTGCATGCTGAAAATGAACAATGAACAGGCCGAAGAAATCCTCAACGGAATCCTTCCAGCACTGAAAGGCAGCATCAAGCTCACGGATAAGTTTGTCAACGGGATTCGAGGCGCTCACTGCAGCGTCGAGCTGCCGCACGAGCATGAGCACCGAAATCTTGCCGATGTGTTCGCCATTATCAGAAACGCGGACATATCAGACAACGCTAAACGTTATGCGGAAAAAGCCTTTACTTTAATTGCGGAGGCGGAAGGCCGAGTTCACGGTCTGCCCTTCACACAAGTGCATTTCCATGAAGTTGGCGCGCTCGACAGTATTCTTGACATCTGTTTTACCTGCGAGCTCTACACACGTCTGAACCCTGATCGTCTGATCGTAAGCCCTCTCCCGATCGCTGACGGCAGCATTGTCTGCGCGCACGGCGTTATCCCGTCTCCGGCACCTGCCGTTAAAGCGCTTTTAGAAGACGTCCCCGTTCGTCCCTTCCTCGCAGAAGGAGAAACCGTGACGCCAACCGGTCTGGCGCTTCTCAAGGCGTTTGACGCAGAATTCGGCCCTTGGCCCGCAATGACGGTTAAGACTATCGAAACAGTTTACGGCACATATGTTTATGAAGGCGTCCCCAACGGAGCCACTTTTGCCTTTGGAGAAGAGCTTGGAGCCTGATGAAGCAAGAATTGAGCGGCTTAAAAACGCTCTTTTAACGGCCGCGCCTGGTCGGCGTGTTTCCATCGCGTTTTCCGGCGGCCTCGACAGCCGCTTTCTGAGTTTCTTTGCTCTGCGCCTGGACTTTGAGATCGAACTTCTGCACGTGCACGGCCCGCACGTCAACGAACAGGAAACGCTTGAAGCTCGGGCATGGGCCGATTCACACGGATTCAAACTTAAGATTGTCGAATTAAATCCGCTTCAAGCTCCTGAAGTCAGCCGCAACTGTCGGGAAAGATGCTACTTCTGCAAACGCATGCTGTTTACAGAACTCCTTCGAATCGCGTCATTTCCGCTGTGCGACGGAACCAACCATTCCGACCTCGGCAATTATCGCCCCGGGCTTCTTGCGCTGCGCGAACTCAAGATCAATTCGCCGCTGGCAATGGCGCAGATTTCCAAACCGGAAATCCGAGAGCTCGGCAGAGCGCTCGGCTTTGACAACCCTGATCAGGCGGCCCGCCCCTGCATACTGACCCGACTGCCCTATGACACAGCCGTGTCGGCCGAAGACCTGAAAAATATCGCGGAAACTGAGAGAGAAATTTTTGAAGCGTTCGCTGAGTCTTCGAATCCGCAGATCGCATTTCGTCTCCGCAAGGTTGGAGGCAAAGCGTACGAGCTGCACGTACAGGCGCAGGAGTATGAACGTTTATCTTCTGAAGAGCGCTCACTATTAGAGCGGCTCGTTAAAGAGCGGCAGAATAACTTCGGTCCGGTTCCGATCGTCCCCATGGACAAACTTTCCGGATTTTTTGACCGCAAATGATAAAGGGCGCCGCGGGCGCCCTTGTTTATTCAGCTTTCAGCCTGTTATTCCACGCGCGGAACGGTGAGAGAACCCTCCGGCATCAGAATCATGCTTTCAACTTTGCCGATTTCGCTTTCTGCGGCGGCAAGCGCTTCTTCGATCGTGTCAAAAGCACCGGAGAAAAGCATATCGCGGGCCATATCGCGGTCAAGCTTGGTCACGAGGTAGTACTTCGCTTTTTCCATCAGGCGCGTCACGGCATAAGCCTTATTTGCGCCAATACGGAAATCCTTTTCAAGCTCGGCGCGAATCGCCTGAGGAGAACCGAGTCTGCGGCAGGCCTGTTCAAGAACAGCCGACCCGCTGCCTTCGACACATTCGGCCACCATAATCACAGCGCCACCCTTTCTCACCGCGCAGGCCGCATTATCCATCGTCTTCTGCATTTGATAAACATTAATGTCTTTCGGCCAGCCGCCGCAGGAAGCGATCACTAGATCGGCTTCTTTCGGAATGACACTGCCGTAAACCTCATCCACGAATTTACAGGCAACTTGATGCGCTTTCACATAATCACCTGCAAACATCTTGAGGAACTGATGTTTGGCGTTAAGTACTGCATTGAAAAGAAAGAGAGAGCGTCCTTTTGCAAATAGAGCAACACCTTCCATCTGATCCTCGTAGCAGGGATTGCCTTCGGTCTTGCCAAGACCGGCGTGCGGATCAAGCATGAAACTGTGGTTGACGCGAACTGTTTCCATTGCAGCACAGCCCGGAAGAATCGCCTTTCTTCCGCCGCCGTATCCGCTGAAGTAATGGTGAACAATAGTACCGGTCAGAATGACATGGTCAACATCACAGAGATGGCGATTAATCCACACGGGCGTACCGCGAGAGGTTGTACCGAAATATTTAAAGTCCTCCTGATTGGTGCTGACGCTGTTATACATTCTGAGGCGCGAGGCGACGTTTTCTCCGACGGCCTGAACCATTTCCTCATGCGTCATCTCACGATGCGTACCCAGTGCGAAAACAATGTGCATGTCTTCGTCTTTCACGCCGAGCTTATTCATCTCGTTGACCAGCACAGGCATAAAGTCATAGGAATTTGCTACTCGAGTCGGATCGTTACAGATAAAGGCTATCTTCTGTCCCGGTTTAACGATTTCATTGATCGGAGCACATCCAATCGGATGGTAGATCGCTTCGAGTACTTCATAAGGGATGTCCTTAATGGTTTCAAAATCATTAGTTCTAACTTCTTTGAGAACGAGAGACTCGTCAAGCTCGATCTCTTTCTTGCCTTTTCCGTAGGCAAATTCATATTTCTTCATTGATTTCTCCTGACACGGCTAAGTAAACGTAACCGAATGTGAATCATGACACTAGTAACAGGATTTTGCATTATTAGTCAGGGTTAATTCCTATATGGTCATTGAAATTAGCTAAACCATCTTGGGCGTCGCAAAACTCACATCTTTTCCTGCACGTCTTCGCAGACACTTTCGGCCGATAGCTTCATTCGACAAACCGGCCCGCAGAGTATCGATTAAAAGGACATCGGACGATAGATATAGCCTTTAATCGGGACAGACTTCAGTACACAAACATTCAGTATCCGGCCGAAAAATCGCTGCTTAACCAGATGACGTAACTGTACGGCGCAAATTCAAACCTGCTTGGAAGAGACAACAGGCTAAGCGGCGCCGACTAAACCGGTGCTTTAGGCAGGCCGGGGATATGCCGGTCGCAATGAATGGCTCTACCAGGTTTTAGCGGGCTCGTTAGATGAATTCTCTCCAAAAGGAGAGCTGCATCGCGGCTTGTTACTCAATTTCTGATGTTTCGAGCCTGACCCGAGCGGCAAAAACACAGGAATAAGGGCTCCATTTGCTAAAATGGAGGATTGTCTTTTATAGCTTTAAGGACTCAATAATGTCAGGACATTCCAAGTGGGCCAATATTCAGCATAGAAAAGGCCGTCAGGATGCAAAACGTTCCAACATCTGGACCAAATTAATTCGTGAAATCATTGTTGCCGCTCGTTTGGGCGGCGGAGACCCGGACATGAATCCGCGTCTCAGACTTGCTCTTTTGAAGGCACGCGGAGCCAACGTTCCGAAGGATACCGTTAAAAATGCCATCCTTAAGGGTACTGGCCAGCTCGAAGGCGCCAATTACGAAGAAATTCGCTACGAAGGATACGGAGTCGGCGGCGCTGCGCTCATCATTGACTGCACAACCGACAACCGTACACGTACCGTTGCCGATGTTCGCCATATCCTTTCCAAAAACGGCGGCAATCTCGGTACAGACGGCAGCGTCTCTTTCATGTTCAAGCACTGCGGCTACTTCCTTTTTGCGCCTGGTCTGAGCGAAGACGAAGTCATGGAAGTCGCTCTGGACGCCGGAGCTGATGACGTAATCAAAGAAGATGAAGGCTCTATCGAGGTCATCTGCGATCCTTCCGCTTTTGAAGCGCTGAACAAAGCGTTTGCAGATAAAGGCTGGACACCCGAAGTAGCTGAAGTCACGTGGCGCAGCGACACTGAAACCGTCCTTACTGGCGACGAAGGCGAACGCATGCAGCGCCTGCTTGACGCGCTTGAAGATCTGGACGACGTTCAGCAGGTGTACACCACCGCCGTCATCGAATAAATAAACCCCTCAATAATCAACCGAGAGAATCCCTTATGAAGCTATTGGTAATTGGCAGCGGCGGCCGAGAACATGCACTCGCATGGCGGCTTGCCCAATCGCCTCGTGTAGAGACGGTCTATGTAGCGCCCGGCAACGCCGGCACCGCGCGGACGAAAAAACTCCAAAACCTCGCAGTCACCGACTTGAAGGAATTGGCAGAATTCGCCGCTTCCAACGACATCGCTTTCACCCTCGTCGGGCCGGAAGCTCCTTTGGCTAAAGGCGTTGTCAATCTCTTCAGAGAGAAAAACCTGCCGATCTTCGGACCGACAAAAGAAGCCGCTCAGCTCGAATCCTCCAAGGATTTTGCCAAAGCTTTCATGAAACACCACGGGATTCCGACGGCTGATTATGAAACCTTCACAGACGCGGAAGCCGCACATGCGTATGTGCGTGCAAAAGGCGCTCCGATCGTCATTAAAGCCGACGGCCTTGCCGCCGGAAAAGGCGTCGTTGTCGCAATGACTGAGGAGGATGCCCATGAAGCTGTTGATTTCATGCTTCAGGACAACAAACTCGGTTCTGCCGGCGCCCGCATCGTTATCGAGGAATACCTCACCGGCGAGGAAGCGAGCTTTATCGTGATGGTGGACGGAGAGCACGTGCTTCCGATGGCGACAAGCCAAGACCACAAACGCCTGCTTGACGCCGACGAAGGCCCCAATACCGGCGGCATGGGCGCCTACTCTCCCGCACCGGTCGTAACCGACGAAGTCTACCAACTCGTGATGGATCAGATCATTCTTCCGACCGTCCGAGGTATGAAGGAAGACGGCACCGTCTTTACAGGCTTCCTTTACGCCGGCCTCATGATTGACCGCGATTCTGACGGTAAACCGACAGTCAAAACGCTTGAATTCAACTGCCGTTTCGGTGATCCTGAAACACAGCCGATCATGTCGCGCTTAAAGAGCGATTTCCCGGCGCTTGTTGAAGCCGGCATTAACGGCACGCTCGACAAAGTCATTGCCGAGTGGGATCCGCGCAGCGCGCTCGGAGTCGTACTTGCCTCTCACGGCTATCCGGTATCTCCGCGCAAGGGCGATGTCATCACAGGCATCGAAGCGCCGACCGAGGACAGCATGACGTTCCATGCGGGCACAAAACTCGATGAAAACGGCAACCTGCTGACAAGCGGCGGCCGCGTACTCTGCGTCGTCGGTCTCGGCGATACGCTTCGCAGCGCTAAGGACAAAGCCTACAGCGCCGCGGAAAAGATCCGTTTCGACGGAATGCAGTACCGCAAAGACATCGGACACAGAGCGCTCTAATCTTTATGAAATTTGCAACGTTTGCCCTTGCTGCTTCATTGATCGCGGGCTCGGCTGCGGCCTGCTTCGCGCAGACCACATCGCCTCTGCCCGCCCCTTATCCGCAGGACAACACGCCGAGGCCCTTCAATTACCCGGAGGGCCTTAACTCTCCTACATTTACGCTCGAAGAAAATCCCGCAGCGGTCATTAACTTCGGCGATTTCCCGGTCATTCTCGATCAAACGCCGCTCTCAGTTGTCACCAAAGTGTTCGGCGGAGAACTGCACCACCTGCCCGATAGAACGGACTATCTCTGCTACTCGGCTCCTCTTCAGAGCGATCCGTACGCTCCGAAACCAAAGCGCAGAAAGAAAGCGGACGAAGAACAAGAACCGGTTTATATCGGACAGAATATCTGGCTGATTGTCGGCCCCCGCGGACAGATTTCCGAAGCCCGAGCTGAAGCAGTAACAGAAGACGGTGAGCTTTGTCCGGCCCTTGCGGAAAACTTTCAGGATGTCTCTTTCGGCCCCCTGCGGATCGGGACCACGCTTTCAGCGGCAGCAATGAAGAAAGAAAATCTTCCTCAGATGAGCGCCTCTGAGGAAGACTCTCCCTGGAAGTTCTGGTTTGCGAACAAAGCTCAGGATCGTTTTAATCTTCGTTACGGTTTTTTAGGCGCCGAGCTCAACGACAAACAGAAAATCCTTAAGCTGTTCTCTGTTGAAATTGAATTCAAGGATAAATAGCTTTGCGCATCGGAATTTTCGGTGGTACCTTTGATCCGATTCATGAGTCCCATGTTGAAATGGGACTCGATGCCGTGCGTGAGCTCTCGCTCGACAAACTCTTCTATGTTCCGACGCGTCCCTGGCAAAAAACCGCCAGAGCAGGCGAAGAAGACCGGCTCCGCATGCTTGAGACCGCGCTTGAACCTTATAGAGATCAGCTGGTCGCCGACACAAGAGAGCTGACCCGAGGCGGCCCTTCCTACAGCATTGACACGCTCTACTCATTCAGACGGGAATACGGAGAGCAAACTCCTATCTTTTTTGTCATGGGCAGCGATCAGTGGAAAAACCTCACGACGTGGATTCTCTGGCAAAAGTTTCCTTTGCTGGCCAATTTATTTGTTGTCACCCGGGACGGCAGCTTGGGCGAGAATCCCTACGGAGATAAATTTCCCATTGTTCCGCCAAGTGACGCGGCCTGCTACGAAGAGCCGTCCGGTTCAATCTGCGTCGCAAAATTTGAACCGGCCGCCTACTCTTCCACTCAAATCCGCAGAGCCCTCGCAAATGAAATGACCCGCGATCGGCCGATTCCCGGGCTCAGCGCTCAAATTCACCAATACATTCTTGAACACGGCCTTTACCGCGCCGAAAACTAAGAGCCCCGCTTGACGCGGGTCTGTTCTTCGTTCTATTTGACTGAACTACTCCAAAGTTATGCCGGTGATTTCCGAGGGAACACCGATACGAATTGAAAAGCCGTTCCATAAGCCGGTTCCGCGATTGACGTAAACCAATTTATCGGATCTTTGGTATGCGCCGGAACCCATACCGTCATTAAAGTAGGCAAGGATCGGATACATGAAGAAAATATGCCCGCCGTGCGTATGTCCCGAAAGCTGCAAGTCCACGCGCTCGCTGCTGCCGCTGGTCGTTTTCGGCTGATGCGTCAGCAAAATTCTAGTCGCATTCTCGGGTGTGCCGGCAAACGTCTTTTTCAAATCAGGCCCCTCTAATCCGAATCGGGAGGCACCCAGGTCTGTCGTTCCTCCCACAATCAGAGCCGCCTCGTTTTTCTTCAAAACCGCACTCTGATTCTGAAGCATATTCAGCCCCAGCTGAGACAGTGCTTTCATCCAGTTGGCGTAACCGGAATAGTATTCATGGTTGCCCGGGATCGCGTAAACACCGTACTTGGTTTTCAGCTCCTTTAAAGGCTCGAGCTTAAAAAGAGTTTTCGGCACGCTTCCGTCGATAAAGTCTCCGGTAATCAGTACCATGTCTGGGTGAAGTGCGTTGGTTTTCTTCACCACTTCGCTCAGCCACTCAGCACCCTGCACGGGTCCGATGTGCAGATCGCTCAGCTGAACGATCTTTGTACCCTTCCAGGCAGCCGGCAGCCCTTTAACTTTAAGTGTGACTGCTCTTACATCGGGAACGCGAATCGCTTCCCACATACCCCAAAAGCCCGCAGCTGCCGATACGGCCATCAGCACAGCAAGCATCGTGTTGTTGTTAAAGCTGAAACCGACCGAAACGCCCCACTTTTTCAAGAGCCACAGTGCAAGAGAGCAAACGTCTTTGAAGAAAAGAAGAGCCGTCAAAACAACTAAGGCGCCGTAAAGCGCTTCATAAATAAGCAGTGCCTTACCCTTAACAAAGGGCTCAAAAAACGTTCCTCCTCCGATGGAGTAGGCCTGATATTTCAGAGCGATCGCCAAAATGATGAGCGAAAGCACAGCCTTCCACAGCCAAGAGACTTTCAGAGGCAGAACGCCGCTGCATATAGAATAAATCGCCAGAAAAAGCGAAGGAAAAAGTAAAAACATGGTCTGAGCGCTATGGTGTTTAGGCTGAAAATTATATCAATGCGAATTTCCGGGTACTTGTCTGATTATTCAGAGAATTTTAGTTTTTGTTTCAATTCCGGCGTTTCGTTCGACCGTCTATGTTTAGAATATCTCGTTTATGTTCAGAATTAATAAGACGAGCAGTTTCTGCCCGACAAACACGAAACCTCGTCAATAGAAAAGGCTACTTATATATGGATATTCGCAAACTTCAGAGAGTCATTGTCAACGCTTTAGAGGACGTTAAAGCTCAGGACATCAAGGTCTTCAACACCTCCAAGCAGACAGCTCTCTTTGACCGTGTTATTGTCGCTACGGCCAACTCGAACCGTCAGACCCGCGCCCTCGGCCATCATGTGTTCATGGAAGTGAAGGAGAACGGCGGCGAAGCAGTCGGCATCGAAGGTCTTGAAACCGGAGAATGGGTGCTTGTTGACTGCGGAAGCGCCATCGTTCACATCATGCAGCCGACGCTGCGCGCTTATTACAACCTGGAGGAACTCTGGGGCGGCAATCCCGTTCGCATGAAGCTCCTCGAAGAAGAAAGCGCTCAGGCTTAATTTCGTCCGAATCGCGTCCAACCATGAAAATCACCGTTATCGCCGTCGGCCTGAAAATGCCCGCCTGGGCTTCCGAGGCCTCCGAAGACTATCTGCATCGCTTCCCTTCGGACTGGAAGGTTGAATTGAAAACCGTAAAGGCGGAAGACCGAAACACCAAATCCATTCCTAAGGTAATGGAAGCCGAAGCCGAGAGAATCCGCGCGTCGATTCCGCGTGACGCGATTATCGTAATCATGGACGAGCGAGGTCACGACCTGACCAGTCAGAAACTTGCGCAGCAAATTAATAAATGGGGAGATCAGGGACGCCCTATCGCTTTCATTATCGGAGGCGCTGACGGGATCGATCCAAATCTGAAAGCCGAGTGCTCATACATGCTGCGGCTTTCTTCTCTCACGCTTCCGCACGCCATGGCGCGGGTTCTGCTGCTCGAGCAGCTCTACCGCAGCTGGTCGCTTCTGCATAACCATCCCTATCATCGAGCTTAACGATCGTGACGTACTTCTATTTAGCGTCCAAGTCTCCCCGCAGAAAGGAGCTGCTCACCCGCTGGGGCTATCGCTTTGAAACGCTTCTGAGCGATCAGCCGGACTCGGTGGATGAAAATGTGCTGGAACACGAAAGCGCGGATCACTACGTTCAGAGAATCGCTTCGGAAAAGTCTGTATGGGGCTTTAAGGAACTCAGCCGGCTCGGCCTGCCGGTACACCCGGTGCTCGCTGCCGATACTACCGTCGTCATGGACGGCATCATTTACGGTAAGCCGGAAAACACGCAGCAGGCGTACGATTTTCTATCCGCGTTCAGCGGTAAAACCCATGAAGTGCTGACCGCCGTTGCGATCGCGGTCTCGCATGACATGAAGCTTGAAGCGCTTTCCCGCTCATACGTCACATTCAGACCGCTGACAAAAGCGGAGATTCTTGCCTACATCGCAACCGGAGAACCGATGGATAAAGCCGGCGCCTACGGCATACAGGGCAAAGCCGGCGCGTTTGTAGAAAAGATCTGCGGAAGTTATTCCGGCATCATGGGGCTGCCTCAAATGGAAACTGTACAGCTGCTGCAGGCCGCAGGATTCCCATATTTTTAAACGTCAAATTCTTTTTTAGTGTTTAGCGCGAACCATAATAATAGGCTCTCTTCCAAACAGTCCTATTGATATGTCCGCTTCCGACATTAGTCCCGACAGTCTCATCTGCCGCCCCAAAAACTGCTGGGACCTCTATATCTCTTTCACGCTGATGGCGCTTCAGGCCTTCGGCGGATCAACTGCAATCGCTCAGCAGTTTCTCGTGGATCAGAAAAAATGGCTCACCCAGTCGCAGTTCCTGGATCTGCTGACCGTCTCGCAGGTACTTCCCGGGCCGAACATCATGATTCTGACCATCCAGATCGGTGACCGCAATTTCGGCTGGAAAGGCGCGCTCGCCTCTTTTCTCGGCATGGTCTCAGTCCCCGGCACGCTGATGCTGAGCGTCTTCGTTTTTTATCAGCAGTTTTCCGACAACCCTCTTGTCTCTCAGGCGCTTGTCGGCATGGCCGCTTCCGCTGCCGGAATGGTCGCGGGAGCCGCGCTCAAGCTCGTCTATAACTGTCGGGAAAATATCATTACACCGCCTGTCTGGATCCTCGGCCTTGTACTGACATTCGTCACGGTCGGCGTCATGAAAATCTCCATGCTTTTCATTCTGCCGATTCTCGGTATTCCGCTCTCGCTTTGGGCCTGGTACCGTTTCCTTAAAGTCGAGGAGCATCACAAATGATTCCCGCCTCTCTTTTTGCTGGACTGTTCATTCACTTTGCGCTCATCTCCATAATGGCGATCGGCGGCTTCATGGCCACACTTCCCGGTATGTATTCGTACCTTGTCGACACTGCCGCGCTGCTCACTCCGGAGCAGTTTGCCAAGACGGTCGCTTTCGGGCAGTCGCTTCCCGGCCCCAATATGCTGATCGCGGGCGTACTCGGATGGGCGGCGTGCGGACCTCTCGGCGCGCTTGCCACGCTCAGCGGAACAGCAATTCCTTTTTCTTTGATAGCGGTTGCGGCCGGACGTTACGTGCGCGAACACAAGACAAGTTATCTTGTCCGCGCCTACAAGTCCGGCATGGCACCCGTCGCCATCGGCCTGCTCTTTGCAACCGCCTATCTGCTCCTCAGCGGAGATCTGACCAACTGGAAGTCCGTCTGCTGGGCAGCCGTCGTGACACTGATCGTGTGGCGCACAAAGTTTCCGCTCATCCTTCTGATCGCCGCGGGCGGCGTGTTGGGTGCATTAGGCGTCTTTGCCTAACTTGCGGAAAATTGTACGGAAAATGCGAAACAACCTAGGTATTGTCTATATGATTCCTATAGATTCGATTACTCCATAGTTGTTCAAGATGCCGCGTTTTGTACTCACCATTCAGTCCCATGTCGCCTTCGGCTTTGTCGGAAATTCCGCCGCAGTCTTCCCTCTGCAGCTGAGAGGATTTACACCGATCGTCATCAACACGGTCGAATTTTCCAATCACACCGGTCATCCTCAGACGAGAGGTCAGGTGTTTACCGCCGAAATGATTGAAGAAGTCATTGAAGGTGTCAGAGAGCTTGGCGTACTGCCAAAATGCGAAGGACTGCTCTCGGGCTACTTAGGTGACGCAGGCATCGGCAAAGTTGTCCTTCATTTAGCCGAAGAGATCAAACGAGTGAATCCGAACGCCATATGGCTGTGCGACCCTGTGATGGGCGACACGGACTCGGGCGTGTTTGTTCGTCCCGGAATTCCGGAATTCATGAAAGCGCATTTCCTGAACGGACTTGCAGACATCACTACGCCGAACCAGTTTGAATTGGAGCTTCTGCTTGGACGCCCCGTTGTTTCGCGTCAGGATGCAGTGGAAGCGGCAAGAAATCTGTTTATTGAAAAAGGATGCAAAGTCGTTTTTGTGACCAGCCTGCTGACCAAGGACGTTCCGCAGGGGTTCATTGAGACGCTTGCCGTCACGGCTGACAAAGCCTGGACGGTGCGCACGCCGTTTATCTCTCAGAAGGCCGTGCCCAACGGCCAGGGAGATGTCTTCGCCGCTTCTTCTTTCGGTATTTATCTCAACACGCATTCCGCCAAAGCGGCCCTTGAAGGCGCTGTCAGTACGCTTTACGGTCTGGTCAGCGCCGCGCCTGACAATGACTTAGATCTGCCGCTCATTGACGCTCAGAAGGAAATCCTCACACCGAGCACTATCTTTAAGGCTGAAGAAATCTAGCTCATCAGGCCCTAACAAAAAAATCCCGGCGCGCGACCGGGATTTTTTGTTGAAAGTAAATGGTTACTTAGCGACGTTCGGAGCGGAAACCGGCTCAATCACGTCTTCTGCCAGCTGCCATTTGCCTTTGTCTTTGACGCCAAGAAGCTGAACTTCAAAAATCAGAGTCGCATTCGGCGGAATCACATCACCGGCGCCTCTGGAGCCGTATCCGTACTGGGCCGGAATAAACAGACGGCGGATTCCGCCGACTCTCATTCCGTCAACGCCCTTATCCCAGCCCTGGATCACATATCCGGCGCCGAGCGGAAATTCAAACGGCTGATTGCGGTCGACGCTCGAATCAAACTTTGTTCCGTCTTCCAGCCAGCCGGTGTAGTGAACGCGAACCAGTTCACCGGGTGTCGCAACAGCGCCGGTACCGACTTTTACGTCCACAATCTTCAGTTCTTTCAGATCTTGCGTATCAATACCAAACATTTACCTAACCTCCAATTGATTTCGGTTATTTAGTTTTACCAATCTATACCTTTCTTATTACCCGAACTCGGGGTCTCCCTCAGTTTGAGCCCCTCCCGCTGCGATACACTCTAATGCGTTTGGAGGTGTTCAATTGTCAGACTCATTTAAAGCATTTAATTTCCATCCGCTGATTGTCCGGGCGATCGAAGACAGCGGTTTCACAAAACCGACGCCGATCCAAGTTAAGGCGATCCCTTTAGTCCGAGACGGACACGATCTTCTTGCGGCAGCTCAGACCGGAACCGGGAAAACCGCCGCGTTTGTTCTGCCGCTTCTTCAGGATATCGCGGAAAATCCCACAAAGTATCAAAAGAAGTCTGCTCGAGTTCTGATTCTCACTCCGACTCGTGAGCTTGCCGCTCAGGTGCTTGAGACGATTGACCAGCTCGGCGCGCACATGAACATTCGATCGGCCGTTGTCTTTGGCGGGGTCGGCATCAACCCGCAGAAAGCCGCTATCGCTAAAGGGCTCGACTTTCTCGTGGCTACCCCGGGCCGACTCCTTGATCTGATGAGCCAGAAAATGGCAGATCTCTCTCAGACGCATACACTGATTCTTGATGAAGCGGATCGCATGCTCGACATGGGGTTTCTGCCGGATCTGAAGAGAATCGTCAAAGCGCTCCCGCAAGATCGTCAGACACTGCTGTTTTCCGCAACGTTCTCTCTGGAAATCCGCAAACTCGCAGGCGACTTCCTGAAAGAGCCGAGATCAGTTGAAATCGCAAGAAATCAGGATGCCGCCTCAGTTCATCAGACGCTCTACCGCGTTCCCAAATCAGAAAAGCATACTGCGCTCCGCGATCTGATCGTCGACAACGGCTTGGATCAGGTGCTGGTTTTCACACGCACGAAGTACGGCGCAGATAAACTCTGCCGGCAGCTCACCAAAGACGGCCTGAAGGCGCGCGCGATTCACGGCGATAAGTCTCAGGCGGCAAGAACCACCGCGCTGAAAGAATTCAAGAATCACGAACTGCCGATTCTGGTCGCGACCGATATCGCTGCCAGAGGTCTCGATATTGAAAAGCTGCCTCAGGTTGTAAATTATGAGCTGCCTCAGCAGGCAGAAGACTATGTCCACAGAATCGGCCGAACCGGACGCGCGGGAGAAAGCGGACAGGCTTTCTCTCTTGTGTCCTCCGAAGAGCTTGACCGCCTTAAAGCGATCGAGAAATTCATTAAGAAGCCGCTTCGCCTGACCGATTTTCCCGGAATGGACTACTCGAAAGAGAACGAACCTCAGCAGGAGCCGCCCAAGAAAAAAGCGATTAAGCGTGCGTCCCAGAAGCGTCGTCCCGCAAAGAATTCTCGCAGGTCCGCTCCGAGAAAGTCAGGAAAACAGCAAATTTAACAATTCCTTCTTCAGAATTCGGGCAGGGTGTGCCTATCCTCTTAGAATTGAAGTTCAGCTAAAAGACAAATCGACGAACAATAGGTTATGAAGACTCCAGATCTGAACGAAGTAAAAATTCAAGCGGGATTTTCTTTAGAAGACATCAATATTGAAGGATTTTCTCCGATGCCCTCTCCCGCAGAAATCAAGCGTCTTGCTCCTTTGACCGAGGCGGCAGCTGAAACCGTCAATAGAAGCAGAACAGACATTAAGAAGATTCTCGACAATATCGACGATCGGCTTCTTGTCATTACCGGTCCGTGCTCGATCCACGACCCGAAGGCCGCGCTCGAATATGCGGAGAGACTTCTGAAGCTGTCCGAGCATGTTTCCGAAACCATTCTGCCTGTGATGCGCGTCTACTTTGAAAAGCCGCGTACCGTCACCGGATGGAAAGGCTTTATCAATGATCCGCACATGGACAACTCGTTCCAGATGGCCGAAGGCATGCTGCGGGCACGCGAACTGATGATCAAGATCAATGAAATGGGTCTTCCGGTCGCCACTGAAGCGCTCGATCCGTTCGGTCCGCAGTACCTCGGCGAGCTGGTCAGCTGGTATGCTATCGGCGCGCGAACCACAGAAAGTCAGACGCACAGAGAAATGGCGAGCGGGCTTTCCGCACCGGTCGGCTTTAAAAACGGCACCGACGGTCAGCTTGATTCCTCAATTAATGCGGTCAAAGCGAGTCGTCAGGGCCATTTCTTCCTGGGTATTTATGAAGACGGCAGAAGTTCCATCGTCCGCACTAAGGGCAATCGCTACAGCCACCTCGTTCTCAGAGGCGGCGGCGGACGTCCGAACTTTGACACGGTGAGCGTCATGCTTGCCGAAGAGGCTTTGAAGAAAGCGGGCGTCGCATCGCGCCTCATTATCGACTGCTCTCACGCCAACAGCATGAAGAATCCGGACCTGCAGCCCTTCGTGCTGCGCGACGTCATCACACAGGTCATCAACGGCAGCCGGGCGATTTGCGGCGTTATGCTGGAAAGCAACCTCTTTGCCGGCAATCAGAAGATTCCGGATGATCTGAGTCAGCTGAAATACGGCGTGTCCGTGACCGATGCGTGTATTGACTGGGAGGCCACGGAACATGCTTTAAGAACCATGCACCGTCGTCTTTTGGATAAGAAATTAAATGGTTAAACGCATTCTTCTTCTCACCGCGGCGCTTGCCGCGGCGATTCTCGCAGGCTGTACCTCTGCTCCGTCGCACCGCTCCCCTTTTGAAGCGAAAGCCGATAGAGATGGACTCGACCCTCTGATTGACGCGCCGCTGAGAACTCAGGCCGTCTGCAAAGGAACCGGGTTGTTCTCCGCCGGCATGAAGCTCGGCGGTTTCTCATTTGAATGCCCCGACCTGGACGTGGTCGCGACCATGAACGAGCTTCGCGACGCGGGCTGGAGAGTGGAAACCATCCGTATCGGTCATCAGGAAGTCGATAGTGAAGAAAGCGGCTCTCAGCTGACCGTGACCATGCGCAAAGTCTATTAATTGTTTTAGGAGGATCCGGCAGTGGACAGCATGACAGCCGTGCGGCTCAGCAAACTTCGTTCTTTTTTTCAGAACTTAGGGCTTAACGGCTGGATCGTTCCCACAGCCGACCCGCATGCTTCCGAGTATGTGGGCGAACATTATGCGCTGCGCAAGTGGCTCTCCGGATTTACGGGTTCCGCCGGCACCCTTGTGGTCACATCGGATCGCTGCGCGCTTTTGACAGACTCCCGCTATTGGGAGCAGGCGCAAAGGCAGCTCGAAGGGACAGAAATCGAATTAGTTCGTCTGAACTGCTCCTATGCAAAGGCGATCGCCGATTGGCTTGCTCAAAACTGCGCAAGCGACTGCGTGATCGGCATCTTCGGAGAAAACATCTCGAAAGCAGCTGTGAACAAATTATCCTCGGAACTCAGAGAAAAGAAGCTCTTTCTTTCAATTCTGCACTCGGATCCTGCGGCCGTGATTTGGGATAACCGGCCTCAGGCGGCCTGCACGGAAATTTACGAGCACTCCGTCTCTCCGAGAAACCGCGCTCAGAAACTTGCCGCTGCCGCAAAAGCCCTCAAAGAAAAAAACGCCGATTGGCTTTTAACGTCCAAACTCGACGATATCGCTTGGGTTTTTAATCTCAGAGGCTCTGACGTCCCCTGCAATCCGGTCTTCTATTCCTACGCGCTGATCGGAAGCGATCAAAAAGCCTTTCTCTTTGCCGCGCTGAACAAAATCAAACCGGAGCTGCGCACAAAACTCGAGCAGGACGGCGTAACCCTCTGCAATTATCAGGGCGCGATTGAAGAAATCGAAAAAATTCTCTCGAACTCTGATCCGTGTACCGTTTTAGCCGATCCTGAAGAACTCAATGCTTCGCTCTTTGAAATCTTTCCGGAGCACGTCAGGGTGATTGAGGATATCAATCCCATTGAACTTCTTAAAGCCCAAAAGACACCCGAGGAGATTGAGCTGATTCAAAAAGCCATGATTAAAGACGGCGTTGCACTCGTGCGCTTTTACGCCTGGCTTGACGATCACATCCATGAGGGTCTGACTGAAGCGGACGCGGCTGAGAAGTTAAATGAATTCCGAAGCGAGCTTGAGGGCTTTGTTTCGCTCAGCTTCGAGACGATTTCAGCATTCGGCCCCAATGCCGCTCTGCCGCACTATCAGCCTGAGGGCAGAGGTGCGAAAATCGAAGGCAGCGGTTTCCTTTTGATTGACTCGGGCGCTCAGTTCGCTGAAGGAACCACTGATATCACCCGTACCATTTTGGTCGGTGAAGCGGGCGAACAGATGAAAGCAGACTACACATCTGTTTTGCGTGCAACTATTTGTCTTGCAACAACAATTTTCCCCGAAGGCGTTTCCTCACAGGCAATTGACGCGATCGCCCGTCGTCCGATTTGGCAAAATACTGCCGATTTTGGGCATGGGACAGGACACGGTGTAGGTTTTTTCCTTAATGTACACGAGGGACCGCAAAGGATTAGTTATCCGAGAATCAATGTCGGGGACAGCTTGATATCCAGATACAGCGCCATGCTCCCGGGAATGGTCACGAGCGATGAGCCCGGACTCTACCGTCCCGGAAAATGGGGTATCCGCATAGAAAACCTCCTTGCCAATGAGCTGACCGCCGAAAATGAGTTCGGTCGTTTCCTCAGGTTCAGGACTCTGACCCTTTGCCCGATAGATCTCCGGGCTGTCAATGTCGGAGCTCTTTCACCCGAAGAAGTACGTTGGCTCAACTCCTACCATCAGACTGTTCGAGACACTTTGTCTCCCTTCCTCGACGAGAGAACAGCGCAATGGTTGGAGGGCAAGACTAAGGATTTATGCGAATGTCTGAAAAAACAAATTTAAAAACCTGGTTGGAAACCCGTTGGCGCGGGACCCTGATGGCCGTCATCATCGGCGCTGCATCGCTGTTTGTCTCTGAGCACTACGGCGGTCCTGCAGTTCTTTTCGCGCTTTTGATCGGTATGGCTTTTCATTTCCTTTCTGAGGATAAGAGAACGCTTGCCGGCATCAATTTCAGCTCCACCACGATTTTGCGCTGGGGTGTCGGTCTGCTCGGCGCCAAAATCACCGCCGACCAACTCGGACTTCTCTCGCCCGCGCTGCTCTGTATGATTATCGGAGGCGTCTTTGCCACCCTGCTTTTCGGCGCGTTTATCACACGCTTTTCCAAGTGGCCGATTACCGAAGGTACCTTAGCGGCTGCCGCTACTGCGATTTGCGGCGCCTCCGCCGCGATTGCGCTTTCGGCGACGTTGGATAAAAAACAGCTTCGTGAACAGGCGCTTCTTGCGATTGTTGTTACCGTGACTGCGCTCTCAACGCTTGCGATGGTGCTTTATCCGTTCATTTCCCAGTGGTGCGGATTCAATCATGTGGACGCGGGTATTTTCCTCGGCGGCACCATTCATGACGTCGCCCAGGTGGTCGGTGCGGGCGCCATGATCGGACCGGACGCGCTTGAGATCGCGAGTCTGACGAAGATGATTCGTGTCGCGCTTTTGATCCCGATCCTGATTATCTTCATGTTTATCTTCGCAAATAAACAGCACCGTGAAGAAGAGGAAAAGGCAAAGCCCTGGTACAAGAA
>Ga0209064_1000633_pt1 | contig 74743 bp, 65 predicted proteins | sample Inofromicrocosms_FD_187498 | JGI IMG/M metagenome (GOLD analysis project Ga0209064, IMG submission 187498) | Mouse cecum microbial communities from Vienna, Austria - Inoculum for glucosamine and mucus D2O microcosms (SPAdes) (version 2) | ecosystem: Host-associated > Mammals > Digestive system >...
CTGATAGAGAACAAAACTTGTAATCTGTCTCAATCTAGATAAAAAAGAGCCGGCTCTGTGCATTTGAGTCGGCTCTCTGCTAGATAACTATTTATTTGGATTCAGCTGCGACTTTTCCTGCCTGCCGGCCGAATGTGAAAATGTCAGCTATAGCGTTTCCGCCTAAACGATTGGCACCATGGATACCGCCTGTGACTTCGCCTGCGGCATAAAGACCGGGCAGAGGTTTACCATTGTGGTCAAGGACCTGAGTTTGAGTGTTGATCCTCAGTCCTCCCATGGTGTGGTGGACTGTCGGCACTTTCTTAACGGCATACCAAGGACCTTCTGTCATCGGACGGTCCTCTTTATTGTTCGCAACAAAACCGTATTTGTCCTTCTCAACTTTCCCGGTCGCAACCTTGTTGTACTCGTCCACAGAAGCTTTAAGTTTTGCAGCATCCATACCGGTCTTCTTGGCTAGTTCATCAAGAGTGTTGGCTTCAACAACTGCTCCTAATGACGCCATATCCGCAATAGTGGCTCCGTTTCTATCTACCCAGTCGCGAGCAGGATATCTCACATGATTAACAACTAACCAGTAAGTAGAGTGGGGCTGTGCAAAAATGGCCTTGCATAAAGTGTCTCGAGCCGCACCTTCATTGACAAATCTGTCTCCCAGCTCGTTAACAAAAAGTCTATTGCGGCCGGAAGTACGGATGTGTTCCATTAAACCGGTTCCGGGTGTTCCGCACGGATGAAGCTGAATATCGGACATGCCGATGACATCGGCGCCGGCTTTCTGACCGAGCGCGATACCGTCACCTTGTGCGGATTTCTGTATTGTTGATGCGCCGATTCCTTTACCGAGATCAACTTCTTTCCATACACCGGTGTTAACTTTACGTCGTAATTCAACGTTAGCGCCGAAACCGCCTGTTGCTAAAACTACACCTTTTGAGGCGAGTACGGTAATTTTGCGTCCGTGGTTATTTGCTACTACGCCTGTAATCCTCCCGCCTTTGTCCTGGATTAGACTTTTAACATCAGCATCGGTGATGATTGTTGCGTCATCTTTATGCTCAGCAAGGAATTTTTCTAAAGCACGGATATAGTGGTTGCCGGCGGGCGTTGTACCGTAGTGACTTCTCTGCCAAAGTGCCCCGGTTGCAGTCCCGATTTTGTCTTTAAAATCAGCGCCTAATGATTCAAGCCACTCAACCGACTTCATGGCGTTGTCTGTCAGATAATGCACAAGTTCAGGATTTCCGACATTGTGGCCGCCTTTCATCGTCTGTTCGTAGAATTTGTTCACGGAGTCTTCAATTCCCATGGCGCCCTGACGTTTCGGATCAACAGCATTGAAGGCGCCGCCGGAAACATTGGTGGATCCGCCGAGATAGCCAAGTTTCTCTAAAACAACAACTTTTGCCCCGTTCTGAACAGCTGATACGGCAGCAGCAAGTCCGGCGCCACCGCCACCGACGATAACAATCTGTGTCTTGAGTGTTTCATCGTTTGTCGGATAGACATCGACCTTTTTATTAAATTCGGATTTGTCAGCACCGGCCTGTGTCAGACAGTCCCTAACGCCTTTCTTGATAGCAAAGGAAGATAGAGTTGCGCCGGTTACGTTATCAACGTTGACCGATTGCGTATCTTTAATGTGTTTTGCAAGTCTGTTTAAAGCTAGCTTGCCAACACCAATAGTTTCAAGATTCTTTGAGACATCGATATTCTCAATCTTGTTATTAGCAATAGTAACTTTTACTGTGAGCGGAGCGTTGTGACCGTTAACAGTGGAAGTGTAGGTGCCGTCTTTCAGAGCGGCGGAAGCAGGAGCCATTGCAAATGATAATGCTGCAGCTAAAGGGAGTAGGATGAAGGACTTCATAAGTTTTCTCCTTGTTAATCTTTCTTTAGTCTATGAAACAGGGTACCTAAGTATTGGGTACTTAAGTACAATCAGCTCGTACACTACAGAAAAGAAAAACTTTAGCTCCCATGTGTAAAAGGATTTGTTTAGTTCTTGCAGGTGTCTTATTGACCGGTAGCCTGTGTTCAGCGCAGCCTGTCATACGTGTCGGCATGACTGAAGGCGGTCATGAAAAGAATCACAGCAGGATTTTTGAAGAGACGAGACAATCCTTAATAGATAGATTTGGCAAAGATCTGGTTTCTTTTGAGCTAATTCATGTCAATGAATTAGTGAGCAAGATACTTTCTGGAGAGGTTAATTTTTTTGTTTCAACAACGGGATTGTCCAGAAGGCTTCAGGCGGAAGGCGCCCGTGATTTAGCAACCATAACGTCAACTCGATTTCCAGATCCTAATCATTCGTTCGGTTCAATCTTTATCACAAGAAAAGATTCCGGAATTGCTGAACTTGCGGATATGAAAGGGCGGGTTCTTGTGAGTAGCCGTCCTATGGGTTTCTACGGTTACGTTGTCCCGATCGGAGAGATCGCAGGACACGGCTATGATCCGAAGGATTTTTTCTCAAAAGAGATATTTCTGGACAGCGGAAGTCACAATGTCTTGATTGCATTATCAAACGGCACTGGTGATGTAGCGACGGTGCCAAGCTGCTTTCTTGAAGATAATTATCCTGAGAATCATCCGTTCAGAACAGAACTGAAGGTGATCAATGTCCTTGAAGAAAAGCCTTGCGTTCGATCAACAAATGCTTATCCTAATTGGTCATTTTCATCTTCACCTAACACGCCCCATGAATTATCTCGAGAGGTTCTTCGCGTTCTTTTGTCGATGCCTCGAGATTCATACGGTTATCGCTGGAGTGTTGCAACGGATTTTTCCGGGACGGACCGGTTATATCAGGATTTGAAGACCGGAATGTACACAATCCTTAATGAATGGACATTTTCTAATTTTTTGAAGGAATACAAACACTGGGTTCTTCCGCTCGCGATTGTACTGATGTGCTTAGCCGGATACAGCGGACTTTTAAATTTCTTAGTTCGGAAGCGAACGAATCAACTAACCCGTTCGATAAAAAAGCAACAGCTGCTGCATAAACGATCTAGAGATTCTGAAGCTAAGTATGAGTCACTTCAAAAATTAGGCATCATTGGACAAATGAGTTCAATGATTGCACATGAACTGAGGCAGCCGCTTTCAAGTCTCAAAATCTATGCACAGACACTTCAAAGGAAATTCGAAAAAGGAGAGTTCCACGAGGATCAGTCCATTGATGTATTGCGCAAGATTCTTTCTCAGGCAGAAAGAGCTGAAACCATTGTTCAGAGCGTAAGAAATTATGCTCGCAGCAAAAGAAGCGATAAGCAGGAGATTTCTCTAACAAGGGTCTGTGAGAACGCGGTCAGCGTATTTAAACAGAGCGGGCGATTTAGCGGCACATTAAAAGTAAGAATTTCTGGAGATATGCGCTTATATGCAAATCCAATGGAGCTTGAATTGGCAATATTGAATATCTTGAGGAATGCAGCAGATTCTCTCATTTCTTCGAAGAATCAGGACCCAAAAATCGAGTTAATTGTTCAGCGGATTAATGACACCGCGATTCTTAAAGTAACGGACAATGGACCCTTAGTGTCTGAAAAAGAACTAGAAGACATGACGGTCCCATTAAACAGCAGCAAATTGAACGGGTTAGGCATCGGTTTATCTCTCGTCAGAACCATTATGGAAAATCACGGCGGAAATTTTGATATTGAGCCGCTCAAGTACGGCGGAGTTTGTGCGACATTAACCTTAAAAATCATGGAAGATCAAAATGCCTGATAAAGAAATTATTTGTATCGTTGATGACGACGCAGATCACTGTGATGCCTTAGGCTTTCTACTGGATAACGAAGGTTATGAAGTTCAGACATACTCCAGCGCAAATGACTTCTTAACAGTTGACCATTTGAGGTGTGACTGTCTGATTCTTGATTACAAAATGCCTGGAATTAACGGAATGGAACTTTTGGAGCTGTTAAAGATTAAGGGATTTACGTCTCCGATAATTTTTCTAACTGCTCACGCCGATCTGGATATGGCGATAAAAATTATCGGAGACGGAGCGAATGATCTAATTCAGAAACCTGCGGATTCCGACAAACTCTTGAAGGCCGTTGGAGATGCGATTGAAAAGTTCAAAATAGTCCACATGCATATCACCGGAGAAAGCGGTGAAGCCGCCGAAAAGTTAGCCTCATTAACGAATAGAGAGCGACAGGTTATTGATCTTGTTTCGATGGGGTTGATGAACTGCCAGGTTGCTTCAAGATTAAATTTGAGTGAGCGGACGGTAGAGACACATAGAGCAAACGCTTATAGAAAATTAGGCATCTCAAATTTTGCACAACTGCGCAAAGTACTGCTCTTATCCGGACAGGTTTGAGATGCATGTTCCTTAACTTTTGAGTGACTTTTTATTTTAAAAGTTAAAAAGGTGAGACACGTTACCAAGTCAAACAGAATGAGGTTCCCAAGATATGAGAAATTGGACGAGGGTCTATACTAAACTCTTCATCTCCCCTTCAGGCATCTGTTAAAAACCCGACTTTAGGAGAATCTCGTAAATAAAAAAACTCATCCCTTGTGTTACTTAGGTTGAGGCAGTTTAAGAATTATTTTTGCGTCATAATAAATCCATCCTCTTTAGAGTCGGCACAGCGCAGTTAAAGTCCGGGAACTTTGTCTTTAGACTTCTAGCAAGCTCATGTAAGGAACAGAACCTATTTGGCATTTTTAATCCGCAAACTTCTAAGATCTCCGGTGTCTTCGATGTTTTTAGCTTCCCGCTTTTAATCATTTCTACAAGCTCAGAAGTGCTTTGCCGCTCAAGACCTTTTCTGAGATTGCAGCATTGCTCCACAGTTGCAAAGACTGACCTTTCTTCACTTTGCAGTAGTGGGGCAACGTTTGCCTCCCGAAGACAAGTGGAAATTTCCTCAGCTGTCACGTGCACGGAACTTTTTTCAGCGCGATTTTGTATAAGCCGAACAGAGATAAGCGCAAGGTAAACCAGCAGACAATGCGCAATGATGTGCTTTGAGTTAAACACATACATCGGGCGCAGACCGAGATTGGACTTCATAACCCTGAAGCAGTCCTCAATGCAGTTAAGACGATGATACATACCGGCGATTTCGGTATCTTTGAGGATCGGATTTTTTTCAGAGACCACTCCGTCTTTGTCTGCTTGTATCGGCGATTCCTTATACACAACGGCAGCATAACCGCATAGAGCCAGTTTATTTTGCAAGACCTTTTCATCAATTCCGAGAATTGGCTGATCCTTGCCGTTTTCTGTTTTTGCCAAACAGGCCCAACCGGTTTTTCTCGGTCCGGTTTTGACTCCCGCCTGTTTCTTCGCAAGAACGATTCCCTGCCAGAATTTTAAGATGGCCTGATCACGCTTTTGTCGTTTTTTGTTAAACGTAAAGACTAATGTGCAGTTGATTTTTGAACCGCTCCCACCCGATTTCTCCCAATCGGAGACCACTTGATAAAGATTGTCATCGGGAGCCTCACTGTTTAGCGGCTGATAACGTGATCGGTCCAGCATCTTTGGGTTAGCGTTTCACCGAGCTTGGTGACTTTTTGGGCCATCAGAAAGCCGAGATTGTTCCCGTTCAGCATCTTTAAATTTTCAACTGATTTCAGGAAACGACACATTGAGAATACCGTTCGAACCGTTGAGAGAAATCACCTATTAAAGACGGAATCTGATACTGCTAGCGTTGCTTATCATTTATGCGCCTAAAAAATAACCTGCTGATCTGTCATCTGTGTCAGCAGGTTTTCCAAAAGGGAGTATGTTGGATTTAGCGGCTCAAACTGAGGTTTTTTAGCGTGGGGCTTCCAAAGAGAAGTAATGTTTTAACCGTTGGAACAGGTCCTATTGTTTCGAAGGTTCCTCTGTTCGAGCGCTTTCTTTCTGAGCCTCGTCCTCTAATTTTGAAATGCGGAAAAGGTAACCGTGGTTGATTCGCAGATTAAATATCTCCGGCTGCCCTGCCTGTAATTCGATTTCGCGTAAGAAACCAGTTTCCTGCGGTTTCTCTTTCATGCAGTATTTACCTTTTTCCTCTTCCATTTTTTTGCGATCTTCGTCATTAGCCGGAATAGGCGCGTAGGTAAGACGCAAATTGTGTTTGCCGGGTTCAAGGTTTAAAGTCAGAGTTTCATCGGGCAGAAAAATGACGGATAACTTGTCATCAATCCAAAGTGCCATATCGCAGATGCCGGTTACATACCTGGATTCGAATGTGACCGGAACATTCTCTCTAGCAGAAGTTGTTGGGATAAAGATTCGCTCGTTCGCGACAGCGGTGAGTTCCGTCTTGTCTTGAGCTTCATCAGCAAACGAAAGACCGGCATTTAATGCGGCTGCACAAAGCAGGACCGTTTGAATAAAGAATGATGTCTTATTCATGCTTGATAGTTCTCCTCTCGGTTATTAGCCGAGAGGAGATAGAAGTGTTTGGAATCTAAGGTTAGAAAACGTATCTCATGCCGATGTCAGCACGGTAATCCTGCTGAATCTTGGCTCCGAAGGACCGCTTGATCTGCGCAAAGCCGTACGTATCCTTATTGAAGTTATAAGTACCGCCGACAGAGATTTCGCCCCATGTGTCTTTCATGGAAACGGAGTTCTTGTTTCTTGCGCCGTTATCAAGGGTATAAGTCGCTTTGTATTTCGATGTAAATTCTCTGAGCACATCGAGTTTCACAAAAGCGCTTCCTTCTTTTGCTTCGCGTCCTAAGGAGATGCCGGCTCTGCCGATTGTGCTGGGTGTGCCTTTGACGTGAACATTAATACGGGTATCGGTACGATATTTCGCGTCTTTAATGTAACCATAGGTCAGCTGAAGCTGAGGATCGACATACCAGGTCTCGGATAACGGGATCTTGTGTCCTGCTTCAATACTTGCCTGCAGGGCGTTGGTGTGGTATTTGCCTTTGGAAATGTAGCGATTAAGTTTACTAATCGCGGTGAAGTCGTTGCTCAAGCGGCTGCCTTTGAGAATTAAGTCAAGGTAGGCACCATTGTCAAACTTCTTCACGGCGTATGCCGACAGGCTGCCGATCCAGTTCTTTCCGCTTCCGTCATTGGAATAATCACTGCTGCCGCGGGTATAGCCCAACGCCGCGCCGAATATCCACTTGCCGTTATTTTCTTTATCGGCGACGTGATCGAAACCAATCTGGAATCCGTGATATCTGTTCTTGAAGTAAGTATTGCCGCTGTCATAAGTATTCTTACCGCCAAGAACTCGAACCCAGGCACCTTCTAAATCGGTTCGATCGCGGATTTCTCCCATGCGCTGGTATAGTGTTTCGTTTTCTTGTCTCCACAAGAAGTAGTTTGTCATAGAGATCGAACTTAAAGCATCCATAGTCGAGGTAGAACCCTCTCCCGGGACAATAAACCCGGTATTCGGATCAACGGTAGGATTATGTACTTCGTGGTCGATAACTGGATTGTTAACGCCGGGGTTGTCTTCTCCGGGTACAGGGTCTTTATCACAGGGTTTATCGCACTTATCGTCACAATCAGTGAAATTAACAGTTAAACGATTCTCCGTTGAATTGTCGCCGGTTTCGTACAGCTGCAAAGGATCATATTTGACGTAGGGATCAATTTTTTTATCTGTAATAGGAGCTTCCACAATACCAAAGACCTGTCCCATGTACTTCAGACCGTTTGGAGAAGTAGAAGAAGTTGATCCGGAGCCCTCTGCATTATTATCCGGATCAGCACCAGTATTCGTTTCGGGATACAGTTCTTCAACCCGAGGATTGCCGTCAACCAGGGAGTCGGTAATGTTGTTTGGATTGCCTACTGCACGTATGTCCTCAAAGTAATAAGGCGCTACGTATGTTGCTTCCGGAGTGACTAACCCCTCAGGGATAGAAAGTTCGACATAACCGGCGATTTTCCTGTTTGAAGGTAAAATCTCATATTTTTGATTGAGATTAAATGGATTGTGAAGGTTGTCTTCGTTTGCGGCAATCCAGCCGGTGGTTTTGAGCCAATGTTCTTTCTCATAGCGATGTTTTGCGTCAGGGTAGAGAATTAATACGCTGACATCGCGTGATTCATCTTTCCAATGATTCTCTGTCTGTTTGAGAAGATGCTCTTCAATTTCTTTTTCACTTAACGGTTTGCCGTTGAGATAGGCTTCAATTGTATATCCTTTTGATAGATAATCTTTGTACGAAGCAAGGGTAAGTGCATCTCCGTCCTTAATCTTCTGCCACTCTCCTGAGGTTACCGTTTGGCCGTCTCCTTTTTCAATGCCTACGTACTTCCAATCAGCTCCTTCCGGGGTGTAATGTTCAAATTTATCTTCAACTCGTTTGCCAACATAGATGCCAACAGCTTTTCCTTCGCTGTCGAGTCGAAGTACAGGATAAAAGTTCTCTTCTTTAATCTTTAGTCCGGCTTCAGAGCTGCCATATCTGTTTTCAAAGTAACCGTCCGCTGGAGCAATGTTTTGGCGCGATTCCTCATCTCCGATAACGACGTTGTTCGCAGCTTCTCTCATCAGCTGAAGCGCGTTCAGGCCGGTGTTAAGATAAGTTAAGAGTACAGGGTTGTCTGTTCCTGAGTAGCCGTTAGAGCCGCCAAGTGTATCCGGAAGGTTGTTTGTGTCTACAGTGACTGTCAGATTTAAACGAGTCGGATCACCGCTTGACTGCTTCTGAACGTTATTCAGAATGATCCCGTTCGTATTAACTTTAAGAACATCTTTTTCAACAGTTGCTCCGGTTTCGGCGTCTTCATACGACTGCTTCTGCCAATTTGTCCCGAAGTAGAGCGTTGAATTTCCACTAAACGCACCTTTATCGTTAATATAGGATTTGCGCCCTAATCTGACTTTGTAGCCGCTGCTTAGAGGATCTAACTTATCTCCGAATGAAAGGGATGTGCGGGGAGATGCATCCGCATATTTTCCTCGCAAGATTTGAATATTGACGTCTGGGCCCAAGGTCAGGGTATCTGAGTTGGGGAGGGCGGTTGTATTAAAAGTCAGATCTGCTGAAAGAGCTTTCTCATGTTTGTCGTTGGCTACAACAATATTTCCGTTGCGCAGATCAAAGCTACCCCTCATATGAGTCGCGGTATCAAAGGTCAGAAATCCGCCGCCTACAGGTGATATATAAATAGATCGTGAAACAGGTCCTGTAGCATCGATCCAAACCGGCTGGTCAGGATTTTTAGCTTCTATAGTGGAAACTCCGCCTATATTATAAATACCGAGTGATCCGGCTGTAGTGCTTGCATTCACAGTACGGACACCGTTGGTTATGCCGACATATTGTGTGCCGATATGATGCACCTGACTATCCTCAGATTTCAGATTAGAGCATTCTCCGCCATCGCCGGTGCAAGCGCCATTATCGCTATAGTTGTAAATGCCGATGGAATGAGAGCCTGTAAGTCCGGTTGCGTTATTTATATCGATCGTATCAACTTCACGGATGACTTGAGGACCGCAGTCAGCCGTTTCAGAAGCGCTTCCGTTGGCAATACCGTAATTTGTTGCGTAGATAGTTCCTATTTTTTGAATGTACTGATTACTTCCGTAAACATTTGCCACACCGGCGCCAAATCGGTTGTCTTCTTCGCCGATTTGATTGATCGGCATATAAATTTGTTGGTCTCCAAGCCAGCCAAAACCCGGAGCTCTATTTGAGATAGCAACTCCGCGCTCGGTTGAGTAAGCACTGGACGTTCTCGTAGTATTCATGATCATTTTATCAATTTGACCGCCGGCTTCTTCTTGAGAAACTCCCAGTATTTGTACACCGCCGTTGTTGCTAATTAAGGCTCCCGGCTGAAAAGCTCCAACACCGAGACCAAATTGAACAATGGCGGCACGTCCGCTAATGTCAGCTTTAAGAGTTTTGAAATTTCCGGTAATTCTTTGAGTTACAGCACTGGCTACAGCGTCCGGATCCGTTGCACTGACAAGCTTGTCATAGGAAACGACGAAAACTCTGCCGGTTTGAGAGGAGAGCAGGTCAGCGTCAGGGATATCGATGGTTTGTTTGTTGACTGTTGCAAAGAATATTCCTGCACCGCCCATAGCAGAGATGGTGAGTGAGTTTTTGGTACTTTGAATCTCCTGAGCAGTAGTTGCAGATGAAAACACCGGATTTTTTATTGTATTCATCCCCACAGTAATAGTGGACTGAAGATCATCGGTTATCGTGTAGGAAGAGTCTTTGTAAGCGGTAGTCCCTAGGTTACCGTCTGTGGGAAGGTCTGCTGAATATGATACCCCCCCCCAATGCATACGAAAGCGCTTGACAGAACAGCAATCAAACTTGTTTCAGTAACTTTCCTAAGTTTGTTTGTGGGACGCACAGAAGTGAATTGGCTTGAGTGGATTTGAGATGGCAAGGCACAAAAAGCCAAGCATCTTTTAGGCAAAGATTTGCTAAGCATTATTTCCTCAATTTTTGATGTGAATAATTTTTTTTAGACTATTACTTATGTTTCATAGTGTTGAGTAGTATTTTTACTTAAAGGTATGTACTAGTATTTGTTCGGTATTAAAGACTATGCTGCTGTGGAAGAGTTTTATTTAAATATTTTTTTTAATTAAATCAAATAAAAATGATATTTATTTTTTAATAAAATATGAATGATAATTTGTTCGTTTTTTGATATGAATTTTAATTTGGTTCTGTTATAAGAGAAGGCATAATGATTATTTTTGTTTTTTTACAACAGATTGTCGATGAGTTATTCTCTATTTTTTAAAATTTGACAATAAATATTTGTACTTCGAAAGGAGGGGAAAATATAGCTATCATAATTTTTTATGTAAGTTGTTATGCAAAGAATGCCTTTACAAGCTGGACTTCTTATCAACACCTAGTACATGTTTAATTGCTTCGATCTCTTTATTTTATGTTTGTTATTGTCTTAGGTTATGTCTAATCATTAAATATGCATCGTTTTAAATTAATAGGTTAAGTAAGTCAAAAATCTTCCTACGTCTTACATTTTTCTAATAGGATTTCTGTGGCAAAGGTATTGGGGTGTTCTGTTCAATTTAATCAAGAATTCGCTGTGAAAGTATGCCAATAGAAATGACGACTCTTGTTTTTAGAAAATCGGTTGAGATACTTTTGTCAAACTGATCCGTAAGACTCTGTACCTCAGCATGGTTATTTTTTTATCTGAAGAATAGTGTAGGAGGAGGCACACAGAGATAAGGACATCGCTGCAAAAGGAAGTAAAAATGAGCGATAGTCAATGTGCGGCCTCAGCATTTGCCAAAGATTATTTTTAATAAGACGACAAGATGTTTTAGAAGACTGTCAAGAGAGTTCAGTGCAGCGTATCAAACACAAAGACGCGTTTGTATCTATTAAAAGAGCCCGGGCGTTGCCCGGGCTGATGTCGAAATAAGTTATTTCACATACTTAGCAGCGTTTTCACCTGCGATACGGCCGTAAGTTAACCCGATAATTGCTGCAAAGCCGACTTCATTGGCGAAAGCTTCGTGACCGGAGGCTGCACCCGCAGCATATAAGCCCGGAATAACATGACCTTTAGTGTTGATTGCTTCGGCCTTGTTATTGGTTTTGATGCCGCCGTACGTGGACTGCATTGAAGGAGTGACTAAAGCAGCATAGAAAGGAGGTTTGACCATTGGGTACTGAATCTTGCGCCCAAGCTCTTTATCTTTGTCCAATCCGGCTTTGCAGTCTGCGATGTACTGATTGAGAGTATTGATAAATTCTTTCTTATTGACCTTTAATTTGTCTGCCAGCGCTTCAATAGTGTCAGCTTTGACAAAGTAGCCGGCATCTGCGTAATTGCGCATAAGCCTGAGATTATCCATAGCCGTTTGATCCACAACAGCATAAGCCTCATGGCTAGGCTGTTTCATCATAGCTTTGCTCTTGAAATTGATGGAAGGATGATTTTCATCAACGAATCGTTTTCCATCGTGGTTGACAAGAACGGTGTACGGAGTAATCGCGGTCAGAGAGACACCGTCTTTTTTTGTAAGGGGATGGCAAAGGTAGTTAACTTTGATCTGATCCATGGAGGCGGTGTCAGCACCAACTGCCTGAGCCATACGAATACCGTCGCCTGTAAGAGAAGAAGCTCCCGTTGTCGGACGATTGGTCCAATCAGGCGCGTATCGCTTAAGCAGCTCCGGGCTTGCGGAAAATCCGCCGGTTGCAACGATGACGGCTTTGGCCAATACTTTATACGATCCGTCAGGAGTGGAAACTTTAACACCTGTTACTTTGCCTTTGTCAGATAGAATTTCGGTTACGCGGCTGTTGAGTCGGTAAGGAATTCCGTCCTTCTTCATCTGTGCGGTCAGAGCTTTCATGATGTGAGGTCCGGGCGCACTTCCATCCTTCGTGATATGGAAATACTTATCATTCTGGAATCTATCGAAAGGTACGCCAAGTTCCATTAACCAGTCGATGATTTCTCCGCCCCTTCGCGCGTAGGTTTCTACATTCTCTTTGTTGATAGGGATATTCTTGTCTTTGGCTTGCTTCATCAAGTGATCAACGTAGTCTTGAGTAGACTTTCCTCGAATGCCTTTGTCTTTAATGAGCTTTGAACCGCCGGCCGTAATACCGGTAGAAATGTTCATTGAATCACCGGCACCAAGCATGCCTTGTTTTTCAATGACCAGTACTTTTTTGCCTTGTTCCTTCGCTGCGATAGCAGAGGTCAGGCCGGCGATTCCGGAGCCGATAACGACAATGTCGGCTTCATCGTCTTTCTGAGGTTTCTTAACTGCTACAGGAGCCGCGACTAAAAGGGGAGAGAGATCTTTCGTGGCTTTAGAAAGCGCATTCTGGCAGGCATTAATCAGACCTTTACTGCTGAAGGTCGCTCCGGTGACATTGTCTACCTTCAGGGTCTGACGTTCGATAATTTCTTTCGGAATCATCGAGAGCGGGGCGTCTGACAGGCCGGCGGATTCCTTATGGCTGAGGACCTTAATATCAGTAATCTTGTTCTTATCAACTGTGACCTGTACGTTAATAGGGCCGTTTCTGCCTGTAGCTGTGCCCTCATAAGTACCAGGCGTAAAACTCGCTGCCGCAAATGCGGTGCCGGTTATTGTCAGAGAAACAGCTAAAACTATGCTTTTAAATTTGATCATGTTTACTCCTTCGAGAAAAAACTTTTTGCTCTGACATCTACGTTAGCGAACTAAGTACTTAAGTAGTTTGAAATTTAAAATTGCAGATAATGGGATAAGTATGGGTATTGAAACAACTGATGATGCGTGCTTTCTTGCTGACTACATTCTTGCTTGCTTTTCAGTTTTCGCTATGTGCGAATGAGGCTGTGATTTTTGCGGTTAGTTTGGACGCTCCGCAGGATAAGAATGCACAGATTATTGAACCCACGCTGAATACTCTTCGGAACAAGTTCGGCGAGGATAATTTAAAAGTAGTTCGGCTGCCTTTACCAGAATTGGAAAAGCAGCTGGAAGCTGGAAAGATCGACATATTTCTTTCAACCTCCGGACTTTCTAGGCGGATGGCCCAAAAAGGTGCAAAAGAACTCGTTACGATGAGTTCTGACCGTCTGCCGAATCCAAATGAGGCTTACGGAACGTTGTTTATCACAAGAAAGGATTCACCGATAAACACAATCGCCGACATGAAAGATAAACGTCTTGCGGCAAATCTAAAAGGTGGATTTTACGGTTACCAAATAGGCATGGGAGAGCTGGCTAAGAATGGCCATAACCCGTCGGACTTTTTTTCACAAATCGATTTTGTCGGAAGAGATCTGCGTAAAGTTGTGGAGTCAGTGATTAAAGGCAATGCAGATGTCGGTTCGGTTTCGAGCTGCTTTCTCGAAGATACTTATCCTCCCGAAAGCCCTATTTGGAAAGAGATTAAGCCAATCGGACTGAAGAAATCTGACGGTTGTTGGGTTTCTACAAGTCTTTATCCTAATTGGTCAGTGTCAACGATGCCAACAACGGCAGCAAGTGTTGCAAAGGATGTGACAGTTGCGCTTTTGGGTATGCCTGCGGCCGAAGGAGGGATCGGTTGGAGCGTTTGTACTGATTCTCTAAAGACAGATGAGCTCTTTAAAACTCTTCAGCTTGGGCCCTTTAGCTTCCTCAAAGACTGGTTCTCGCAGGAATTCAAAAATCGTTACGCCATCTGGGTATTTTTGGGCCTGACTCTGCTTTCTTTTTTCGCGGTAACTTCCTTCATTCTTGGAAAACTTGTCAGACGAAGGACACGATCACTGTACCAGTCACTGGAAGCACAGCGAGAGCTTCAGAAAAAGGCGCGAGCGGCCTCCGAGAAAGTGTATGCATTGGAAAAGCTGGGAATTGTTAATCAGATTAGCTCAATCGTAGCTCATGAATTAAGACAACCATTTACGACAATAAAAGCATTTATCTTCGGAGCAAAGAGAAAAGCCGAAAAGAATACCTTGACCAACGAGGAAATGGCTGAAGTTCTAAGCAAAATTCAAAGACAGTCAGATCGTGCGGAAGCGATTGTCGGCAGTGTCAGAAATTATGCAAAGCAAAGAAATCGACAAATACAGTTCTTTAGTTTCGTGGAAGCTGTCGATAGTGCCGTCCGTAACTTTATCGACTGCGGTATTTTTAACGGGGAAATCGCAACTCGTTATGACTGTGATCTTCAGGTTTGCGGAAGTTCACTGGAAATTGAACTTGTAGTTGGGAACCTATTAAAAAACTCATCCGATTCTTTAAAGTCTATCCATCGCAAGAAACCGGTTATTACAGTTCATGTCTTTAAGGCAAATGGGTACGCTTGTATCGAAGTAAGCGACAACGGAGGAGGCACAAAAACATCTGAGGAAATTCTGAAGTCTGAGAAATCTGACGGTCTGGGTTTGGGACTTGTGATTGTCAAATCAATTGCCGAAGCTCATGGCGGAAAATTCTCTCTGCAGTTGAATACTTCAGGAGCTAAGGCTATTTTTACTATTCCTCTTTCGGGAGACGACAGTGAAGCAGAAAACTGAAAAATCTACTTTAGTTAGGCTTGTTGATGATGACTTGGATCTGCTAGAAGGCCTTACATATATGCTCGAAGAGGAAGGATGGAAGGTTCGGACGTATCCCAACGCCGAATCTTTTTTAGAGTTAGATGACAAAAACACTCCAGGCTGTATTGTCTTAGATTACATAATGCCGAGGGTCACGGGAGTTGAACTCCAGCAGATATTAGAAAAGCGAGGCTTTAAGCAACCGGTCTTATTCTTAACGGCTCATGCAGATTTGGACATGGCGATATCGGTATTTAGAAAGGGCGCAGAAAACCTCTTGAAAAAACCGGTAGATCCGGATGAGTTGTTGGAAGCAATTCGAAAAGCAGTAGAAAGGGATCGAAGGCAGAGGGGAGAGGTTAAAAAATCCGCTGGGCGTTATGCGGCTCTCTCGGAGCGAGAACGAGAAGTTATCCGGCTAGTTAATGAAGGCTTAATGAACAATCAAATTGCAGAAAGGCTTGGTTTAAGCGAGCGAACAGTGGAAAGTCATAGATTCCATGCTTACCAAAAGATTGGGATTAGCACTGCTAAGGAGCTTAGACGGTTCTTAGAGGAGGCAAATTAATTTCCAATCAACAATAGCGGCTCCAAAGAGAGCCGCCAGCAGAAGAAGTTCCGTCGGAAAACACTAGCTCAAGAACTTTCTAAATAGCAGTTCTGATGTTGAAAATATTGGGACGTAAAAGAATATCTGCAGCGACTTTCTTTTTATAAGTTAGATAGTTCGCGTGGGCTTCTTCAGAAACCGAGCCTTCTTGGTGCTCTTTCACTTGTGAAAACCACTCCTTACCCATGATTTCAGGAGAAATGCTGTAGAGAAAAGTGTTCTTCTTATACGAGATTTTAAAAAATAAGGAACCTCCCGCTGCAGAATGTGGTGCCTCTTGAGGTGCATCACTGTCGTCGATGATATATCGACCATCAGAACTCGCCCGTGTCAGATATTCAAAACCGTCACGAACTCCGGGACCGAAATGTCCGCTGACAATTTGAAATTCTTTTCTCATTGGTACTTCGTTGGGACATAAATCAGAAATCGCTTCTTTCATTAGTCTAAAAACAAGCGCACTTGCGATTAAGGCCCTAGGACCGGCATAGCGATAAATGTCTTCACATCTATAATCCATTACGCCTTCCTCTTCGCGCAGGAGAATAAAATCCTGAATATCAGCGTACACGATGGACTCCTATTTCATTGCGGAAGGGAGAATCAGTGATTTAACATCAACTTTTCTTTCCATCATCTTGTTGTCATAAAGGAAGTTCTGATCAGTTTCTAACCCCTTGATATCATCATCTGTCAGAGTGTTGTAGTAGTTAGACCAGGAAGCGAGCTTTTTAGCGTCGCTGATCTCAATACCGTGCTCTTTTGCACCCATGGCGATAGCCTCGTCAGGATGATTTTCAATCCAGGTAAGTGCTTCTCTCTGAACTTTAACGACTTTTTCCAAGGCTTCAGGATACTTTTCTGCGAATTGAGCAGAGACAGTGGTGACAAGGTTCACGTTAACGATATCCTTAGCCGTTGTGATTACTTTTGCACCGGATTTTTCTGCCTTAATGACGCCGCTGGCAGCAAGTAGAGCTGCATCCGCACTTCCTGAGAGAAGTGCGGCGAGTGCAGAAGGCTGGTCCATGGAAATGAAGTCAACATCTTTGATGCTCATGCCGTTTTTTGCTAAAGCGGCTACGAGAAGCTGGTGTAATACAGTGCCTTTCGGTCCGACAATTTTCTTGCCCTTTAAGGATTTAATGTCTGCGGATTCTCCCGGTTTACTGACGATAGCGAACGTATCGGCTGGATGTGAAACTCCGGTTGCAATCAAAACCTTATTCCCGGCGCCGTTTGCCATAAGAAGTGAAGACGTATTCATGACAGCAGAGATGTCTACTGCGTTCGCAGCCATTGCCTGAGTTTGTTTTGAGCCGGAAGTAATGGTCTTCCAATTGACTTTAACTCCATCCTTCTCAAAGGCTTTCTCAAGCATGCCTTTCTCCTTCATAACGATGTTCTGAAGGTTAAAAGGAGCCTTTACGTAGACAATATTGATTTCATTGGGAAGATTCGCTGCAAAGACATTAGCCGTCAGTCCTAGCGATAAGATAGTTGTTGCAAGCGGTTTAAACAAGATTCTTCTCTGGTTGATTGATAACGATAATTATTATCATATCAATAATATTTTAAAAATGTGTCGTTTATGAAACACTTTTCGATTTGTTAGTTTAAAAACAGGCCGCATGCAGCAATGCGGTCAAAAGAGAAGGCCTTTTCTAATGCTGTTCCTGTCATGTAAGCTGCTCAGTGGACTCCGCCCGTTACTTACCTCAGGCGTAAAGCTCAGAAAACGGTTCACCAAATACATCGAGAACTTTGGCTGTCGGAGTAATTCTCAAAACGCAGTAAGTTGCAATACAGCGAGGTTTTGTTGGTTGACATCCTCCACGTCCTTCAGGGCGTGGAGGATGTCAAAATCAGATGACAACGAAATTCCGGGCTGTTTGATACTGGACTATCCTATGCAAGGAGCTATAGGTATAGAACTGCAAGGAATGCTTATTGTCACTTCCTATGATTTTCCTAACTACTCACGCAGAGGTGCCGGTTGTTATCAAAGCGTTCCAATAAGGAACGGTGGATTTCTTGTTAACCGGAACTTCTGACTGCAGCGATCATAAAAGCGGTAGAGCGGGAACAGAAAGAAAATTCACCTTTGAACCTATATAGTCAGCTCACGGAACATCAGAAAAAAGTTGCTTCTTTGGTTGCTAAAGGACTGACTTGCTCCATCATAGGAGAACGGCTAGGTAAAAGCAGAAGAACTATCGAACGGCACAGGGGAAATGTCTTGAGAATTCTTCGGGTCGATACCCCGGAGGAACTAAATAACATTCTGGCGCAAATCAGTAACGGCAGTTGATTAATTGTTCGGCAAATACTAGAAAAGACGCTTAGTTAATGAGCAAAATAATTAAGTTTATTGCATTTAACATGATGTCAGGTGACTCGGCGGAAGTCTTGACTGCCTCTTAAACTTCCTTAAATGTTACTTTCAGTTAGTATTATTTGATGATTGTTCCGCTGCTCTTTGACCGCTTCTGATAATTCCTAAAAAAGACCATCGGCAGAATAATGAAAAACGACACGCCAATAACCAGGTACGAGATATACCAAGCACATGAACTGAAGCCCTCTGCCAGAATATTTTCAGGCGGAATAAATCCGCATAAGAACGCAGTCAGAGAAGTCAGAAATGCGGTTCCGGCAACGAGCCAAATGCCGACTTTTCCGCCCGGAATACGGCAGGAGGACTGTCGCTCCGCATGCTTGTAACGCAGACGAATGGCCGCCGCAAACATCAGTAGATACATAATCATGTAAAGCTGAGAACAGAGTGCGGATAAAATCCAGAATGCGTTCGAAATCGTCGGCGTCACTAATATGTTCAGAGATAACAGAGACGCAAAACAAGCCTGAATCAAAAATACGTTCTTTGGCATTCCGTTTTCATTGCGCTCCTGCCACCAGCTTGGGATATAGCCTTCCTTTGAAACTTCTAAAAGTCCGTTTGATGGGCCGTTAATCCACGTCGCAGCCATTGCAAATGCTCCAAGAGCCAAAAGCAGACAAAATATCGGTGTCAGCCATTGCAAACCTAGAACTTTCATCATTTCTTCAAAGGCTTGGCAAACGCCGGACGCAAGGCTTAGTTTTTCCGGTGGGACCGTAAGCGCAATAGAAAATGCGCCAAAGCTGGAAAGCAGAATCACAAGAACGGTCGCCAATAGAATTGCTCTCGGGTACTGGACTGCCGGATTCTTCAAACGACGAATATGAACGGCGGACATCTCCATTCCCGCCAAAGAGACCATCATGCCCGCAAGCAGCATCCAGCTCATTGAATCACTAAAGTCGGGCAGAAAATCTCCCATTCCATTAAATGGAATTGCAGTCGAGTGTCTGCTAAACAAGTAAAGAGCTGTCATGGCAAAAATAGCGGCGCAAGGAATAATCGTCCCGATAACAAGACCGCCGTTTGTGATGAAGAGTGCGTATTTGACGCCTCGGCTGTTGAGGTACGTCGCACCCCACATCGCGACCTGAATCATGATAAAAATAAACCACTTGTTGTCGGCAAGCTCAGGATCGAATGCATACGCCAGGGAAGAGGCCACAAAAGTTAAACAAGCCGGATACCATGGGAGGTTCTGAACCCATTCCATAAATATGGCGAGAAAGCCCCAGCGCGGCCCAAAAGCTTCACGAACCCAAACAAAAACGCCGCCGTCCTCCGGATATGCGCTAGCGAGTTCTGCTGATACCAGGGCGGAAGGAATAAAAAAACAGATACAGGAAAGAGACAGGATGAAGACAATACTCCAACCGTACTCTGCCATGTTAGGGAGATTACGAGGAGAAAATATCGCGCAGACGGTAATAAACGCCATGGCGACAATACCGATGGTGACCCTTGGAGCTGTGTTGCTGTTTTCCGGTTTCATAATCTTTCCTGTTTAACCGTTTAACTTTTCCCTTATTTTGAGTACTCCGAAACTCAATAATGCCAATGGGTTATCAAAATAGGGACCAAGAGCCTCAGAACGTCTGATGAGGAGCTTGAAAGCAAAAAGATCGTAATTTTTTTTCACTACTGTTCAAAATAAATTTGAACGATTGACATAGCCCCAACGCAAACATGCTGGCGATCCGATAAAGTTGATTTTTGCGAAATAAACAAACGGAGCACCAGCATGCAGAGATCAACGATATCTATGTTTGCTCAACGTGTCCAGCTTATGGGCGGGAAAATTGAGTTTCAAAACTTGGTCAACAAGTACCAATCTGACAAGGGGGCTAAGGGCCTTACAACGTGGGGCCAATTTATTGCCATGCTCTTTTGTCAGCTCACAGGCGCAGGCTCATTGCGAGAGATTTCCTACGGTCTCTATTCAAGTCTTGGCAAGCTTAGTCACATAGGTGCAGCCGCGGTATGTCGCTCCACCTTAAGTTACGCCAACAGTAAGCGGCCTTATAAGCTTTATAAGGAGTTTTATTATGTTCTTCTGGAAAAATTCCGGCACGAGATACAAGGACGCCTCGGAAACAAATTCACCAAGCCGGTCTTCAGTTTGGATTCCACGACAATAAGCCTATGTCTTCGCCTGTTTGAATGGGCTCAGCATCGCAGGCGTAAAGGCGGAATAAAGTTTCATACACTTCTGAACAACGATACGTCACTGCCGGAAGTCATCGTGGAAACTACGGCAAAGACGAGTGATATCAAAGGAGCCAAAGGAATATTAGAGAACATCCCTCCCGGCTCTATTGTGGTTATGGATCGAGGCTATAACGATTACACGCTCTTCAAAAGATTAACGGATAAGGGAGTAGTGTTTGTTACTCGTTTAAAAGACAAGCCGCTGCGTTAAGGACTTATCAAGACCGACCCCGATGGCTGCAGGGGCCTTTATGAGATGAAATTTACGGGCGCTAAAGCCAAACTGCACTGCTCTGACACTAACATCAGAGTCGTTCAATGGTTGGACAAAGAAACAAATCGCTGATTTGAATTTCTTACGAATAGCCAAGAAGTAAGCGCCACAGAGGTGGCTGATCTCCACAAGGAGAGTAGAGCTTTTCTTTAAGCGGATCAAGCAAAATTTTGTCATCGATACCTTTGTAGGAACAACTGAAAATGCTGTCATGACGCAGATTTGGACAGCTGCCATAGCAATCTTGTTGCTAGAGCTGATGCGCCGCCGCTCAACTTATAAATGGACTTATTGTAGGCTGGCTAGATACTTCAAACTAAATCTTATGACCTGTAAATGCCTACTCCACTGGCTTAATCAACCTGATATCAAGGAGTGGGAGAAGCCCACGAAGCTTGCACAGCCTTCTTTATTTGATTAGCAGGGGCTTGTTTATGACTTTTAACTTCCTCAGACCTAGATCAACTGTAAATGTTGAGGTCAAAGTTTGAGAGAAAATTATTTTGGACAGCAGTGAATTTTTTTTAGTATTTTGACAGGTTTGTTTTTTCGATGCCGAAAGACGAACTGCGCTGCCGAGGTGTACTAAATTGGGGGTGACGCTCCGTCAGCCGTGTTTGGCTGACATTTTGCTTTTAAGGTGCATCTGCTTAAATAAAGGAAAAAAAGCGCCCGTTAAGGTGCTCTTTAAAATCAACTCACAGACTTAGGGCGCACTTCCAATCTGGTGCGGAGCAGAAAATTTCATATCCTTATTAACTGCGACCGCCACTGAACTATCCGACCAGACATTCAATGTGGTTTCGATCATATCGACAACCGCATAGAAGGGCAGAATGACGCCCATGAGGAGAATCGGAACATTCATGCTCGCAAGCAAGCTCGCTGATAAGAAGAAGCAGCCCATTGGTACACCTGCGTTGCCCACAGCCGCAAGCGTCGCAATGAAAATCCACGCAAAAATAACACCCGGCGTAATCGCAATGCCCGCATTCTGCATCAGATAAATAACAGTGAGGAAGATAAAAGCTGCGCAGCCGTTCATGTTAATCGTTGTGCACATCGGCAGAACAAATTCTGCGATTTTGGGATTGACGTGCAGATTATTTTCTGAACTCGAAATCGTGAGTGGCAGTGTGGCGGCTGATGACTTCGAAAAAAACGCAAGTGTAAGCGCAGGGAACATGCCTTTGGCCACCTTGATCGGATTAAGTCCCTTGACAAGAAGAAATGCCGGAAGAATGACGAACATCTGCAACAGGTTGGCGGCAATCACTATCGCAAAATAGGTGCCGAGGCCGCCTAAATCCATTCCGTGAGATACTTCCTGAGCCAATACTGCAACAAATCCGAAAATACCGACCGGCAAAACCAAAATTAGCCAGTTCACTAATTCAAATAAAACTTTCTGCAGCGCGGAAAAGAACCGGATCATCAAATCCTGACTGTCGCCATTCGGGAGCCTAGAAATCGCAATGCCAACAGAGGCGGCGATTAAAAGAACGGAGAGAACGTTAGCAGTCTGGAACGGCGTGACAAAGTTGTCCGGAACAATGCTCTGTAAATAATCAAGGTAAGAAACGCCCGCAATCTTGTGGACGGTCTCACTCGTAACATTGGCGACGGAGACATTGGCAGGACGCATGATGATGTAAAGCGCAGCTGCAAGCGTCGCGGCAAGAATTGTCGTCAGCAGTGTATAAAAAATTGTGTGCTTAAAAATCTTTCCGCCTTCTTTATTTTGAGAAAGAGTTGAAAGCGAAGTAATAATGGAAACACAAATAATCGGAATACTTAAGAACTTAAACAACCGAATAAAAACAGTACTAATGAAGTGCGCGGCCGTCATAACATACGGCTCCTGCCACACGCCTGCGATCACGCCAAGAGCAATTGCAGCGAGGTAAGCAATCATCACGCCCAGTATATTTCGCTTGAACGCTGATTGCAGCTGAGGGGTAGACATGTTTAATCCTTACTATATGTTTTGAGTTTATTTTTTCATTATGTCTCGAATAAGTTGTAAAAAATTAAGCCGAGAAAGCATTTTGAGAATTGTTTGAAATTAAGACAAAAAAATTGATATTCATGAGCTCAGAGAGGCGTGGCTGTCTTAATAACTTACAAGTTAAAGGGATATCTATGAGATTTATTAAGTATAAACCCTGTATAAAAATAATTGAGTTAACGCATAGAGGTTTTATATATGCTCAAAAAATTATCTCTGACACTGCTTGCCGCTGTTTTCTTCAGTTTCTCCGCAGCGCCGATTCAGGCTGCTGCAGAGGAGCGATCGATAGCCCAAAAGGTTGGAGACACGCTTCACTCAATAGCTCAGAATCTAAAGGAAGAAAGCGGGCAAAACAAGATCAAACACTCACCTGATGAGGAACGTAAAGCAGAAAAAAAACAGGAGCAGAGTGCGAAAGAGCACTTTAATTCTGACGACGCTCAGCCAAAAGAAAGGAAGTAACAGCTTCCTTTCATTGTTACTCTCGCCGTGTTCCCATTTTTAGCACGACCCGAAGTACTAACCCACCGTAAGGAATAAAGTTTAGCTATCTTTTAAAAGGAGTGTTTTAGATGAACAAAGCAGTAAAAAAACTCGCCGAAGAAAAACAGCAGCAGGAAACCGTTGATCTGATGGGTGCTGAAATTGAAGCGGCTACCGACTGCGGTCCTGTTAGTAAAAAAACGGAAAAGAAAGAAAAGGAAAAAGCTGCGCAAGCCGAAGCTGAAGCTCTGATGGACGCTGAAGTTGAGGCTGCGACTGACTGCGGCTGCGGTTGCGGCTGCAGCAAATAAAAAAGAACGTGCCTAAGCATCGCAATATGTATTGAATCCTTGCCTGAGTGCTGAAACTCAGGCAGGAAAATTTTGTTGGAGGAGTTCAAAATGGTTCAAGTACCTGAAGTTTTTACCAAATTCGTAAGTTCTTTTGCCGGATGCATGGGCGGAAATCCTGATGCTCCGATCTGGCTCGTCTGCGACCATTCATTTAAATGTGATCTGCCGATGGACCCGACCGTCAAGTTTGCTAATCCTCAAACCGATGTAAACAAGCTGCTTCGTCCCCTCCAGTGCGGATGTAAGTTCTCAGAATCCGTTGGTCGTTTGGTGAATGCAATTGTCGGCAATGAACCTTCTCAGGTAGATAAAGTATTTAGTCCCGCCGGTGAAGAAAAAGAGCAGCCGGTCCTGATGCTTTCTGCCTCTCCTGTCTGTATCGGTCTGCTCGAGCCGCAGGCTTGGATCGAGAAACCTGCCGTCAAGACGGATAAAGGCGTCGTTACAATGGCTGAATACACAGGGCTGCCGACCTTTAAGGACTTCATCAATTTCTTAATTGAAACCAGAGGCGCGCTCTTCCGTCAGACTGAAGAAGAAAAGTCTCCGAAGATTATCCTTTGCCGCGATATGCTGAAGGCAAATGACTACTTCAAGATGTTCGGCGCAGACCGCACGAATGTTCAGGCAAATGATTTCTTCCTGATGACGCCTGTTAAGAGAGAAGACGGATCCGTCCGTACGCTTGTGTTTGTCACCGATATGCTTGGTTTCGGCGCGGACAACATGAACTTTGAAAACGAACTCGAACTTCGTCAGGCCGGCGAAGAAATTCGTCACTATGCGCACAATGTGTTCGGTGACGGATGGCTTGGAAATTACGCAGGAGTTTTTCTGAAGTAATACCGAGTAAGTAAATATAGGCTCGATCGGTTCAGTCAGCCGGTCGGGCTATTTTTATGCTCGATTTTGTTTAAGGCCGCTTTACTAAGGCAGAATTACAAAAAAAATAGTGAAGTTGAAAATGCCTCAGACCACAGCAGCTGTGAATTCAAATTCCGACCTAAGAGCAAAATCGCTTTTTGCGATTTTGTTAGCCGTACTCGCCAGTGTTTTTTGGGGCGCTATGGGAGTCTGTGTTCAGTACCTATTTGAAACAACCGACATCACGCCGCTAAATTTGGTTTCAATCCGACTGCCGCTCGCGGGTCTGCTTCTGGTAGCGCTGAATCTGATTTTCGTCAGAAAAAAGATGCTCGGCGTATTTTCTTCTCCAAAAGCTGTATTCGGTATTGTGCTGAGCGGATTTGAAGTTCTATTCGCGCATCTGACGTTCTTTTTTGCGATTTATTATTCCAACGCAGGCACCGGAGCGATTTTTCTGGGATTAGTTCCGCTGCTCGCAGGAATCTATTTATATCTGCGAGGTAAAAAAGGATTTACCTCCATCGAGGTGCTTTGCTGCGCCATCGCATTCTTTGGTGTGGTATTTATCGTCTCAAAAGGAGACCTCTCCAATTTTGACTTTAATTGGAACACGGTGTTCTGGGGCCTTGTTTCCGCGGTATTTGCGGTGATTTATTCCATACAGCCCAAGCCTCTCATAGAAAAGTACGGAGTAGAGCCTGTGGTGAGCTGGGGCATCTTTTCTGCCGGAGTGGCCTCATTTATTGCGCTTCGCCCGATTGACGCGATGCTTTCTCTAACACCGAACGGCTGGCTTGCGCTTGGGTTTATTGTGGTTTTCGGAACAGCCGCCGCGTTTTGGATGTATCTGTACAGTCTTAAATATCTTTCTCCGGTCGTTGTCGGTCTGATCGTTTGTGTAGAGCCGCTTTCCGCCTTTCTCTTCGGCGTAATGTTCATGAATCTGCACTTAGGACTTTTAGAAACACTTGGCGTCATTATGGTATTAGCCAACGTTGTGATCCTTTCCTGCGTCCCTGCTAAACCCAAACCGATTGCAAATTAAAAAGCCGCCCCGGTAAAAAAAGGAGCGGCTTAAGCATGATAATTTTGTCTGGTTAAATGTTCTTGGCCTCTCGATAAGTCACAAGGTCTTCAACCGTAATGACCGTCAGATCGTGCTTTCTGGAAAACGCGATCGTTTCAGGAAGTCGGGCCATGGTTCCGTCTTCATTCATGAGCTCGCAGAGCACGCCGCAGGGATTGAGCCCCGCAAGTCGCATCAAATCAACCGTGCATTCCGTGTGGCCGCGTCTTTCAAGGACGCCGCCGGAGCGAGCGCGAAGCGGATAGACATGCCCCGGACGAAGCAGATCTTCGGGTCTGCCTTTGGGATTCGCTGCCGCCTTAATGGTCGTGACTCGGTCTTTAGCGCTAACACCGGTGGTGCAGCCGTGCGCGGCTTCAATGGAAACGGTAAAAGCGGTTCCCTGCGTATTGCTGTTGCTCTGAACCATCTGAGGCAGATCCAGTCGTTTGCAGTCTTCATCACGAAGACAAACACAGACGATTCCGGAGCATTCTCGAATCATAAGTGCCATCTGCTTTTCAGTTAGATGGTCCGCGGAGTAAATTAAGTCCGCTTCGTTCTCACGATTTTCATCGTCCAGCACTAATACGCCTTTGCCGGCTCTGAGATCAGCAAGCGCTTTTTCAACGCGTTCAATCGGCGTGCTGCCGAATTGATCAAGAGTAAGTTCTACAGCGGTTTCCAACATTTTTAAACATCCTTTTCAGTAAATCTGTATGTTCGTTATTGTCTAACGAAGCAGGCGCAATTTTATCTAAGTCGGCGCATTTTAGTGAGACACGAGAATGCCGCAGAAAACGACCGCAAGAATTGCCATAGTAAGAGAAATCTCTTTGGCTTTGCCGCATAAAAGCTTGAGCAGCACAAAGCTGATAACGCCAAAACCTAGTCCGGTAGCGATATTGAATGTAAAGGGCATCATGAAGATCGTGAAGAAGCAGGGGACGCCTGTGGAAATATCGTGAAAATTAATTTTCGTCACGGTTCCCTGCATCATCATGTAGCCGACAAGGATCAGCACGCAAGCAGTCGCAAAGGCAGGAACTAGCGTAAGCACCGGTGTAATAAAGAGTGTAAGGACAAAGAACCCAGCCAGAAAAAGCGCGCATAAACCGGTTCTCGCACCCGCCTCGATGCCGACTGCGCTTTCCAAAATAGCGGTAGAGGTTGGTGTGCCGATTAAGCCTGCGCCCATCGTCGCGACAGAGTCGGAAATCAGTGCTTTATCCAAACCCGGGATCTCGCCGCCTTTACCCATGAATCCCGCACGGAAGGAGAGCCCGATAAGCGTCGACATGTTGTCAAAGAGATCAACCATCGTAATGGAGAAGAGCACGCCGACAATGCCGACCGTCATCATGGTTTTGAAGTCAACTTGGAAAATCGTTTCAGTCGGGAAAATCTTAAAATCGGCGGAGAACATCTTGGAGACACCGTCGGTAGGTGTGACGCCTAAAGCTACGCCCAATACCGCTACTGCCAGAATTGCGATCAGCATTCCGAGGCGAACACCTTTATTAATCAGAACGCCTGCGATGATCACGCCGAGAATGGTCAGGTAGGCCTGAGGGGCAAGCATATTTCCGAGTCCGATCATAGTGGACTGGCTCGGAACAACGATTCCGGCGTTTTTCAGACCGATAATCGTGATGAATGCGCCAATACCTGCAACGATCGCAAGCTTTAGATCCAGCGGTATGGACTGTATGATCGCCTGTCGAACTCTGGTCACGGTAAGCAGGAAGAATACAAAGCCTGAAATAACGACGGCCGCGCACGCCGCTTGCCACGAAAGTCCCATTGCGCCGCAGACGTAATATGCGAAATACGCTGAGATTCCCAGGCCGGGTGCGACCACGATCGGGAAATTCGCAATAAAGGCGATCATAACGGTTCCGAGGATCGCCGCCCAAATCGTTGCCACCGTAGCATCCGCAATCGGCATTCCGGCGTCAGAAAGCATGCCGGGAACCACAATAAAAAGGTAGCAGACTGCGAGGTAGGCCGATATTGCTCCGAGGAATTCTGTTTTTACATTAGAACCGCGCTCAGAGATCTTAAAAAAACGATCAATTGCATTCATTTTGACAGAGTTTGACAAGAGGAATTTTTAAAGCCTGATTCTAGTTTCGTTTGATCCCTAAATCCCGAATCAGCTGCTCGGTCTGATACACAAATATTTCAGCCGTATCAATATATAACGGTTCGTTACATTTAATCTTTTTTATAAAATTGGCTTAATTTGTTAAAGCGCCAGTGTTGTTAAAATGAACCGCACGTTTTAACGCTGAATAATTTAGGAGAATTACATGAAATTCGCGACTCCCTACGAGAATGGAGAAATTTGCCAGCATTTTGGCAGAGCGCCTCAGTTTAAGATTTTTGAAGTGACTCCTCAGGGTGTTCAGGAAGCTGTTATTGTGGATACACAGGGAAGCGGCCATGCGGCTATCTCTGAATTTTTAGCAGCACAGGGCGTTCAGGCCGTACTTTGCGGCGGCATCGGACACGGTGCGCTTGTCGCACTTGCGCAGCTTGGTATTGATGTTGTTCCGGGTGTGAGCGGAAATCCCGATGAAGCAATTCAGCAGCTGATTGATGGAACACTGCAGCCTGCTGGGATGGGCTGCGGATGCGGCTGCGGAGGACATGGTCACCATGAACACGGTGAGGGCGGCTGCGGATGCGGCGGTCATGGCCATGATAAGGGTCACGAAGCAGGCGGATGCTGCTGCGGCCATCACTAATCTTTAATCGTCATTATTAAAACCTCGCAAAGCGTTAAGCCGAGCGAGGTTTTTGCTTATTTAGAGCCAATGGAGCAAGTTAACCGCGAACAATCCTTCGGCAAAGGCGGAAGAGCCGCCCACCATGCCGTTTTTCTCAAGCAGGATGACTTTCTTGCCGCTTTCAGCGCCTTGAACCGCGGCTGAAACGTCTACCACCAAAATGTCTGTAGTTAATTCATGTTCTGCGGCACAAACCATGGCGCTCAAATAAAGAGAAAGTGCAATCATGCCCGCGGTTTTAACTGTATTCATTTGGTCTCCTTAGGGCATTGAACCTACAGCCAAATGTTATTCAAGTCCGTTTTAGAAGACTGTTAAATATCTGACGCTTCCGCATAGAGGACCGCTTAAAACGCCAACTATTTAACACTTTTATCGGGATATGACCAATTTACAAATCTTTCGCCGCTTTGTACTCTTAAACTGTTAGGAGATAAACATGAGACAAATCCTTTTTGGAGAACAGTGGATTCACCCGGAGGCACCTAAGCTGGTGAAGGAAATTTTCTATGCAAAAGGAAAGCGCACAATACTAAAAAAGGGATCAGAACTGCTTCACGGCGCACCATCCGGCGAAGTGACGCTTCTGCTCTCCGGAATCTGTCTTTACCGCTTCTGGGATAGTCTCGATAAAGAACATATCATGAGCATTATTCCGCCGGGCCGGACGGTCGGAGATATTGATGCATTCTGCGGCAATATCGCCAATGTCAGCGCCTATATGGCAAAAGGGGGTACCGGGTTGGTGCTGCCGTATCACGTCTGGCACGAATCTATCTCCGCCAATAAAGAAATTCTGGAACAGCAGGCGGTTAACATCGTTGTAAAACAGGAAAGCCACATTGAAGCACTCCTTGCATGCTTTACACTGGACGTGGAAAAGCGACTGATGGCGCTCTTCCATGCTTTGATAAAAGCATATTACCCGCCAAAACTGGACGACTGGAATCCGCTGCCGTTTTCATTAACCAACGTCTTGATCGCAAAAGTTGTGTCCGCGAGCCGCACTTCCGTTTCGTTAATTCTGAGCGACTGGCAGAGCAGGGGACTTTTTAAAAAAGACGGAAGAATATTCCTGATCCACGGCAATATCTTCCGTCATCTCTATGACTGGTGGGAGACAGACGCATAAAAAACCGGGTGCAGGACCCGGTTCCGCCTCAATTAGATTTTTTCCCAAATATCTTGCGCCCCCCTAACAGCGGGATTGCTGTCGGGCAGTTCCAAAAGCGTTCTGCCTTCAGAGTCGTATGCTTCAAGCTCGTCATCTCCCGGCACGCACCCGAGAACTTCCAAGTTCAATTCTTTGGCGAATGCTTCTAGCTTGGATACATCGTTCTTAGTGCGGTTAAAGACAACACAGAGTCGCTTGCAGAACGGTAAAAGGCCCTGATCTTTCATCTCTTTAATATGAGAAATGGTCTTCATTCCGCGAAGCGATGAATCGGTCACAACAATCAGAGTGTCGATGTTTTCAACCACCTGACGGTTGATCTGCTCAATGCCCGCTTCTCCGTCGATCAGAATTGTGTCAAATTCACCGGTCAGATATCCGATAGCGCCTTTTAAAAGATCGTTCACAGAGCAGAAGCATCCTTTGGAGTCCATGTGGCCCATTGCAAGGAAAGAAAAATCTTTGCCTTCATCTAAAACCTGGGCGGTTAAATAGTCCACACGGTCGGCAAGTTCTTCCTGAGCCTGTCGGTTGCCTTCTTCAGCGACACGCAGGATTTTGTCGCGAACCGTACCAATCGTTTTGATTGAGCCGCGCCCGAGCGCATAGTGCAGTCCTAGTGCAGGATCCGCATCTACAACCAGCAGTTTTCCCGCGGACTGATCTTCGGTTATGACTTTCGTCAGAAGTGTTGTAAAGGCTGTCTTACCGACGCCGCCTTTGCCGCAAACGGCAATCACTCTTTTTTGCATAGCTACTATTCCTTTTCCGATTCTCGCTGCGCTTCACTCAGTCTTCCAATTCTGCGGACATTGGCACAAAGCTTTTTATCCGAACATTTGCCGCAGTGTCCCAGAACATGACATTCGTTAAAGTTGAAGCCGCGCTGCTCCCAGACTTTGGCTTTCAGTGTCTCTGACTTTTTGCTGTAGGTTTCCGCGGATTTTTTAATGCGTGTGTAGGATCCGCTTTCTCCCTGAGTTATTAGAACACCGACTGATGAGACCTCTTGAAACTCGTCCTTGATTCGCTTGCTGAGAAGTTGTGCAAGCCTTAGAAGAGGGCGCTCCGAGAGGAGCGGCGACTTTTTGCTGATGCGAACCCAAAGCTCGTTTTCGCTGCCTTTGACCATAACACCGGTCGCTTTTAAAAAGGAGCGGAAATTTTGAACGACTAAATAAAACAGCTCATCATTAAGATTCTTCCCGCTCACGCGCAGATAAAGTCCGAGTTCTTCAGCCTCAATATCTGAGATCAAAGCGGCGGCAAAGTCCGGCGCTGCGATAGTGTCATACTTTAAAAACACTGCCGAGCGGCCGGGCCCCCCAAGATCAATGGCAGCGTCTGAAAGCAGCACGAAGTTCGACTTGGTTTCGAGCGAACGAGCGAAGTCCTCCGAGAGTGTGCCGTCGGCAAAAACGGCACCCTTCAAAAGATCTGCCTCTTTCGGCTCAGAAACAATAATGTCAATGGCGGCAGTCATTATCCAAGCGCTTCCTGATGATGTTCAAGCGCGAAAAGCGCCGCGCCAAGCGCGCCCATGAGCTGCGGATCAACGCTTAATTCGCCAAGCTTGAGACGCAGACGCTTCTCAAGGTGCTTTCTAAGCGCCTTGTTTCCGGAGCATCCGCCTGTGAGAACAACATCTTCTTCAATACCAACTTTAAATGCCATCCCGTGAATTCGTCTGGCGATGGATTCATGGATGCCGGCGGAGATATCAGAAATTGGAACGTTGCTGTTCACAAGAGAAATAACTTCAGATTCTGCAAAAACACTGCATTGCTTGGAAATGCTGCACGGCATCTTGGATTTCAGCGCCTCTTCAGCCATCTCTTCAAGCGGCATATCCAGAACACGCGACATGACCTCAAAGAATCGGCCGGTTCCTGCCGAACACTTGTCATTCATCTGAAAGTCGAGCACTTTACCGCTCTCATCAACGGAAATGACTTTGCAGTCCTGCCCGCCAATGTCGATAATGGTTCGAACGGTTGGGCACAGATAGAAAGCACCTTTTGCGTGGCAGGAGATTTCAGAAACTTCATCCGTGTAGCCTTCCAAATTGCTTCTTCCGTAACCGGTCGTCACCATGCAGCCGTCGCTGTTGATTTTGTCAATCAGCTCGCTCCCGGTCATACCGAGCGCTTTGGCGGCTTCTTCAGCCGCCTTTTCAAACGTCTTGCGCGGTCCGTGGGAGCTTCGGACGATGGAAGAAGCTAAAACCTTCTTATTTTCGTCCATAACAACGATTTTGCCTGTGGTAGAGCCGAGATCGCAGCCGACAAAAATCATTATTAATTCTCCTTGTTCACGTTGTGTTATGCCTTCGAAAGCTTCTTATATCCGTTGGCGCTCAGGAAATTTGAAATATCACTCTTAAGTTTGTCAAACGGAGTGTAGCGCTCGTCAAAGAGCGAAGTTGTAACGGTGAGTACCGGGACCTTCATGTCGCGGCAGACTTTCTTCATAAACTGACCGACTCCTGACTGATCCTTGTGTCCCATATGACCGGAGAAGATCACGGCGTCAATGTTGTAGTCGCGGATAGAAGAAGTCAGGTCTTCAACAAAGACGTCGACCCAGCCGCGACCCTGACGAATCATCGGAACCTCTGCGACGGCTCTGCGGGCTAAGCCAAAGAGCATTGTGTCAAGGTTCGTGGTATCAATCTTGGTGTAAGGCGTATTCTGTTGGAACGAGCTGACAATCACTGCGCCCCATTCTTCAGCCAGCCACTGACCAAGCTTATCGCCCCAAAGCGGATTTAAATCCGGCCAGAAGATGCGAACCTGTTCATTCATGACAGGGCCGACTCCTTGTTCCACATTAGCTTTTGCAGCGTCTCTGACCGCAGCCATTACGGCGGTGGATCTCGGATCTCCGCTCGGCAGATGCTGTGTCAGCGCCCAGAAGGCGTCACCGACAGCAAAGGAGGGAAGTGGAGCCGGAGATGCTTTCATCAGGTCATTGACTTCGCGCCAGATTTCATCCTGTTTCATGACTTCTTCAACGACTTCACGCAGCTTCTGTTCTTCGAACTTTGCACCGGTGTGCTTTTCGATAAATGGAATCATTTCCTTGAGCTGTTGGGCTACGTACCGGAAATCCTCGTCGGTATGTCCGTAGCTCGGGTCAATGCAGTAAACCGGAACATCTTTTAAGTAGTCGGTTTGGGCAAACGCCTGATGCAGCATGAGCTGACCGTCACACGGCTCAGTCATAGCGATAAAACAGTTGGGCTTCGGATGCAGACGGTTCTGCATGGAATACACGGCATAGCGAACGAGCGAACAGATCTTGTCATCCAGATTGAACTTGTCGCATTCTTTCGCATCGGCGTAATCCGTGAGTCCTAAGTGAAACATCAGATCAAACACGGGGTTGTAGTAGGCAATGCTCATGGCTGAAAGAATTTCCTGGCAGTTGCCGTACCACGTGCACATGAGAGGCTTGTGGTTGACGGAATGGTCAAGCACCTTCTTGTTGTGATCAAGCATTAGGGCAACAACAGCTTCCTGCGCCGGATTGCGCTTTTCCTGGGGCAGTGTTTCAAAGAACTGAAGGAGTCCCGTCAGACGGTCAATGTACTCCTGTGTTCTTTCGTTACCGGTTACATATTCGGTCATGTTCTTCTCCTTTAAATGTTCTTCTTGTCACAGACGCTTTCAACGAAAGCCTGAACACGTGTGCGGATCTGGCCTTCGCCTTCCGGGTTGTAGTCCACTTCAAGTTCAAGTAGCGGGAAATTCTTCCTCTGCAGGTGATTGCGCATAAGGAACTGCTCAAAGGCCCAAATGTCGCACATGAAGAGACGCGAAGAAATGATGCCGTCAATGCGATAGTCTTCGATCAGCTGATCAAGACGGGCAAGACGCTCCTCATGTGTGCCGAACTGGCGAGTGGCCGCAGGCTTCTGCTGGTAGTAGTACTCAATGATCGCTTCAAGTGGATCGCCTTCTTCGCTCACGAGGACATCGCAGGCGCGTGTGCCGAAACTGTCGTTGTCGGCGACAACCACCGCTCCCTGCTGCTCAAGAAGGTCAAAGAACTTAGGATTGTCCGCGTGGCCGCCGGTGTAGAGCAGACGGACTTTGGGTTCAATCTGTGGACCCTGAGCTTTCAAATCTGAGATTAAAGTTCGGAGAAGATCGCTGTATTTATCTCTGGGCATCGAAACGCCGGCCATCATGACCATGGCAAGCTCAGTACCGTCCAGATAAACTTTTTCCTCTTTCTGCAGATCATAGATTTCTTTCTGCAGACGGCGCATTTCATTATGAAGTTTGATGGCTTCGGAAAGCTTTTCTTTGGTTATTTCTACGCCGAAATGCTTCTCTGTCGCTTCGATCAGTTTTTGAATTTCCTGACGGTAAAAGTCCTTCGAAAGGTCACTTCTCTTTTTCGGGATATACATGAAGTGATAGGCTTTGTTGTCGGGCAGTGTCTGCCAGTTGTCAAAAATGCGTCTGGCATGGTCGCAGAGATTGTAGAAAACCGCACCGTCTAAAAAGTCCCACTTACCGTCCAGAATTTCATTAAATGTGTTGCGGACATAGTTACAGGTGAGCTGGCGGAAATAGGCTTCAGCCATTTCTGTACCTTCGGACTTAGTGCCTCGAATGTAAATAGGAACTACGCCTGCGGCAGTGATAATTTCTTCAGGAGTTTCCTGGAAAAGAAAACCGCAGGTTTTACCGCCTTTGCGGATAAAGTTTTGAAGTTCGGCATTATAGGGGTTGCTTCCGACTTCAATCAGCGCTTTTAATGCTTGAGATTGGATTGTCATTCGTATATATCTCCTCGTCGTCTATTTGAGGGTTCTGTGAAGACTGCAAAGAAGGTGCTTCATCATCCATATTACGGAGGAGGTTCATACGAAAGTGTTAAGCAGACAACACTTTTCAGCGGAACAGCTTAATACTGTTTAACAGTTAACACTCTTGCAGACGACCTATAAATAAAATGAATCCAATACTCATCCCCCTAGGAGAAAATCAATGAAAAAGACACTTCTTGCAGCAGCCGCTCTCATGGCGATTTCTTCTGTTTCTCAAGCAGCACAAGTCGAAGTTTTCGGTGCGGTTGATGAATTTGTTGCCGTTAATTCAACCGGCGGAAAATGGAAATCCGCTCTGATGTCCGGCGGCGCCGGTGCTTCTCATGTTGGCATCAAAGGCGTTGAGGACCTGGGCAACGGGGTTCAGGTATTCTTCAATCTTGATCAGGCCTTCCTTGCAGATGACGGCAGCAAGACTTTCGGCAACGACGGCAGAGCCTTCAGCCGCGAGGCAAATCTCGGCATCCGCGGCAAATACGGTTCTTTATCCTTCGGCCGTCAGTACACACCGCACTTCTTAGTCTTTGCGATGTATGACCCGACCGAACTCAGTCTCGGCTCTTCCGATTCTCCATATTTCTTCCCGGGCAGAACATCTGTAACCGGTCAGGACGGAAACCTTGTTCGCTCGGACAACTCCTTTATGTATGTTCTGCCGACAAGCTTCGGTATGACAAACTTCTTCTATGTCTCGCTCGGCGAACATAAGAACGCTGCCGGAAGCCAGAATTCCAACAGCAAAGGCAATATCTATAACTACGCCGCCAAGTTTGACTACGGTAAATTCTCCGCGATGGGAAGTTACTTGTTCCGCAAGTTCAGCCCTGATGGACAGGATGCTTCTTGGAACAATCAATATGTGAACTTAGCCGTAAGTTATGACTTTGGCGTTACAAAGCCGGTCGTTCAGTTCACTAAGAAATTCACTAACGACGAAACGAACTCTGCTAATTTCTGGATGGCTCAGATCGGTACCTCCACACCGCTCTTTGGCGGTAAATGGATGATTTCCGGCTCCTACATGAAGGATCAGACACGTTCGGACGCCGACGCTTGGTCTCTCGGGACGAAGTACGCTTATCCGCTCTCCAAACGCACTCGCATTTACGGCGGTGTTGAAGCGGTCTTCAATGATACAAACGCCGGTTACGCGATTGAAGCCGGCCCCGACAGCTCTCTGCACTTTAACCTCGGCGGCAACGAATACGGTACAGACTACATTGGCGAAAACGCAGTTCAATTCTTCGTCGGTATGAGCCATCAGTTCTAATACAATCAACTGATTGAATCAAAAGGCCCGGGAGTTGCTCAAATTCTCGGGCTTATTTGCGGTTATAAATTGCCGCAATAGACATATTTCAGATGCTTCTTCGCAATGTCCCGAAGCTCAAAGATTGTCTGAGCACTCGTGATCGGAAGATCGTTCCACTGATAGCGCGGGAAAAATCGACTCAGATGCAGCGCGATATCAGGTGAAAGTGATGCGATCCATTCGGCTTCTTTTTCCATAAGCTGCGGACTGTCATTGACGGTAGGAATGATCAAAGTCGTGAGTTCCACATGACAGCCGTGATCAACGGCGTTCCCGATAAAGTCCTTAACGGTCTCAAATTCTCCTTTGACGATCCGGTAAAAATCGTCCGAAAAGCCTTTTAAGTCGATATTGAGCGCGTCAATATGCGGAAGAACCAAATCCGCATACTTGCGAGTAATGCCGCCGTTGGTGACAGCAACCGACTTGAGTCCCGCTTCATGCAGCAGCTGAGAAGTATCACGAATAAATTCCCAGCAGATGAGCGGCTCGTTGTACGTAAACGCGACGCCTAAATTACCGGGTTCGCGACGGCTTAAATCAACCGCTAAATCACAAAGACCTTCCGGAGTGATCTCCCGCGTCGGGATCTCGCGTCCGGCCATCGATATTTCATGATTCTGGCAGTAGGGACAGCGCAAATCACAGCCGTAGCTTCCGTACGACAAAATAAAACTTCCGGGATAAAACCGCGCAAGCGGCTTCTTTTCTATCGGATCAAGCGCGATCGACGTGCATTGTCCGTAATTATTCGGCACAATCGTCCCGCCGATATTGCTTCTTGCGCGGCAAAACCCCGTCTGTCCCTCTCTCAGTCTGCAGAACTTCGGGCAGACATCACATAAAACTTGAGCTGAAGCGGTCATTACTGATGCCGCGTCACAGTGAAGCGATAGAGCTGAACACTTTCCTGAGGCGCGATGTTCGCTTTCTGTTTAGCGATCGCAATTTGCTGCTCGACCGTGTCAACACCTTCAAGATCAGGCAGAAGAAGACCTCTGCGAGAACCGTTCTCAACAATCACACCGTATTTTTTAACGTCCAGTTGGGATTCCGAATCGATCTTTTCAGCCGGAGACAGAACATCCACCTTGTAAACCAGAGAGGGAAGTTCTCCGGGCCGAACCGGCGGAAATCTCGGATCGCGTGTTGCTGCTGACACGGCATTTGCAATGATTTCAAGAGCAAGATTCTGTTGCGTGGGCTCTGTCGTGCCGATACAGCCGCGAAGTTTTCCATGCTCGTGAATAGAAACGAACGCGCCCGCTCTTTGGTTCAGAAGCTCCTCAGGCAGATCTTTCGGAAGCCCCGTGTACTGATGCGTCCGAACGAAGGTTTCCGCGCTGAGGCGGGCAAGTCTGACGTACGCGTCTTCGTGCTTCATACGCTCTTCTCTCGCTTTGTTTTCAAAAGCGATGTAATGATCTAAATAATTTCTATTCGGATCGGCCTCTTCGCCTTCGAAAGTGGCGACGCCGTATCCGACGCCGAAAGGACCTTCATACGAAAGGACATGCGCGTCGACTTTGCGCTTGTCAAACGCGCCCGCCATAATGACAAAAGAGCGGTGACCGCACTCGGCTGCCGATTCGCAAACTTCAGGCTTGATTTCCATCATGCGCAGAAAATCCGCATCTTCAAAGCATTCCATGATTTCTTTATCAAACCTAGGACCTTCAGCGCTGAAACCGTAAGGACCGCTCTCTGTGAGCTTGTGCGAGAGATCGCCGCTCGCGATCATCACAACACGCTTGCCGAGCTGATCGGCGGTCTCGGAAATCGCTTCGCCGAGACGATAGTGATCCTCGATGGAAAGGCCGGAAAGACCGACGCGAACCACTTCAAATTTGTCCAGATAATCCTTTAAGAAAAGAAGCGGCACAACGGTCGCATGGTCTAAGGACGGATCGCGCTCTCCAAGCGTGCCCGCTGGAATGTTTTCTGTTTTGCAGCGCTTTTCCAATGCGTCGACAAATTCGGAATCGTAGTCCGCTTTAACCGAAGCATTCGGCGCGTTAAAGCGGGATAAATCGCCGCAGGCGGATTTTCCGGGAGAAATATGGAAGTAATCCGCATACATGACACTGTGCGGTGTTGTCACGACGACAGTATCCGGTTTAAAACGAGCCAGAAAGCGCATCGCCTGAGTGTATGCGTTGATGGTCCTTTGTATGACTTTCTCTTGTCCTTTTCCGACTTCCGGGATGATAAGCGGAGGATGCGGTACCGCAGCAGCTGCTAAAACAGGCATTTCAAACTCCTTAAGTTCCATAGGAACCGACAAAAAATGATGCCCTAATTTAGTTCTTTTTGTCTGATAGCTCACATATTAACTGTCAGAATGAGCAAGCTAATAATCGGTCACAAGATAAATGATTTTTACATTGATTTTCAAAAAGGGTAATTCCGCAGCTGTAGACTTCGGTTTTTTTATTTTTGCCGACCGATTAAGGTTTCTTTAGGGGCTCATCCTTTGAAAATTTTATATCTTATTAAATATCTGGCGATTGCCTGTGCGCCTCTATGCGCTTGCGCCGGAGAGTTTTCTGATTCTTCCAAATATGCCCTGAACCCTAAAGGCGTCGAGCTGTCCAACACTCAGGACGCTCCGTATGTGACCGTAAAAGAGGAAACGGAAGAGGGGGAGGAGGATTCTTTTCTTCCGATTTTCGGCAAAGAAGCGCGTGAGAGAGGCTACGAGCTGCCCAATCCGTACGGCATCGGGGTCAACTACATGCATATCCGACAGGATATTGATGTTAAGTCCATTACTTTTGGCGGACTGTCTTTAAAAATCAACAATATTTTCCGTCCAAACAATCCGACAATCATCGATATTCCGTCCGATCTGTTTAAGATTGATGTGCACAGCACAAAGCAGAGAAGCCATACCGAAACGATCCGTGCCGACGCTTGGCTTTTTCCTTTCATGAACGTTTATGCAGTTGCGGGCAGAACCAAAGGCAAATCCGTCTCTAAGATTGACGTGGGTTCCACCAATCCCTTCGTCAACAACATTATCAAAGAGATCGGAGACATGGACGGGCTGGATTTCATCCTGAAATTCAAGGGAACCACTTACGGTCTTGGCACCACGTTCGCGGGCGGAGTCGGCAACTGGTTCGGTCTGCTCGATTTGAATTACACAAAGACCGATCTCAACATTATCAAAGGCGACATCAAAGCCTTTACGCTCTCTCCGAGAGTCGGATACCGCTTTACGCTTCCTGCTGCGGAATCGATCGGACTGCCGCAGAGTAAATTCAATTTCTGGGTCGGCGCGATGTACTACAGCGTGCAGCAGAATTTCCGCGGCAACCTGACAAATTTATCGTTCTCGCCCAAGCTGCAGCAGATTATTTCTGCAGTGAACTGGCACGGAAACGGTGAATTCAATGTGGAGCAGCGTATTAAATCGCCCTGGAATATGCTGACCGGCTTCCGCTGGGAAATTACGCCGAATTTCAATTGGTCGGTTGAGGCCGGTTACTTGAATAAATTCAGCTTCCTGACGGCTTTGGAGTGCCGCTTCTAACATAAGTCCTGTAAAGCGCACTGCAGCTCCTATTTCGGCTATGATGGCTAAAAAACGGGAGTTCCGAGCTATGCAGGACTTTTCTTATCCTTTAAATGAACCGCTGTCTGCTGAGCGAATGTTTGTGCGCATTCGCGATTACAACGAAAACCTCAGAGCGGTGCGCTTCTGCAGAAGACCGAAGGATTCAGCCAAACTCAGAATCCTTGCAAAAGACAATATCGGTGTACAGGATTTTTTGACGTCCGCGGGATCCTACGCGCTTAGAGATCTTGTGCTGCCGGACGCATTCTGCGTTCGTCAAATCCGCAAAAATCCTCAGATTGATATCTTTGGTAAAACGCATCTGACGGAGCTCGCGGGTTTTGTGACGACGCGCGTTCTTAAGGACGGTTACTCTGAGTTGGGCGGCTTTGGAAGAAATCCGCACAGTGCGCAGTATCCCTGCAGAGGATCGAGTTCCGGCTCAGCAATTGCCTGCGCTGCAGGTTTCTGTGATGCCGCACTCGGAACCGAAACCCGAGGCAGTCTTATGATGCCCGCGATGGCAAACGGCGTCTTCGGCTTTAAGCCGACCAGAGGCGCAGTCTCCAGAAGCGGCATTATTCCGCTTTCGTCTTCATTTGACGCGCCGGGGGTACTCTCAAGAAGCCTCAGCGGATTAAAAACGGTCTTTTCCGCCATGCTCGGTAAAGACGATTCAGATCCTCAGTCATTTGTACCGTCAGAGCTCCGTAAAAAGAAATTTAACGGTCGAACGCTGCTTTTCTTAGTCTCCTCGGGAGACGATGCTGCTCTGAATACTCCGGCCGTCCGCCGATTTATCTCTGCGCTTAAACAAGGCGGATTCCATATCGAATTCAGACACGCGCCGATGGCGGAATTCGATTACAAGACCATCTCGTCAGCGGATATTAAAAAGGATATGACGAACTTCCTTCAAAGATATGCGTCCGGGACAGTGCCGCGAACTTTTGAAGCGCTCGTTGAACGCTATTCTTCCAGAGCTCATTCGCATCCTTACGGGATGGAGCGACTGACATACGCGCTCGAGGCTGATCTTCCTCATGGAAAAGCGTTATCCGGTCTTGTTCAAACCAATATTCAGAAAGCCAATTGTCTGGTCGAAGAAGTGTTGAAGATGACCGGAGCGCAGGCCGCACTAACGCTGAGTTACTTAGACTGGTGGGCGATTGGCGGCGGCCCCACGCTATCCATGCCGATTGATTTTAGCGAGATGCTGCCGAGAAGCATTATGATCGGCGCTAAAGCAAAAGAGGATTTTGCCTTGCTGTCTTTAGCCGAAGAGATAGAAGCGCTGATTAAGTAATAAGAAACAAAAGGAAGAGGGCTCCGATTGGAGCCCTCTAAACTTAGATCAAGCTAATCGACTAAGGATTAGTTGCCTTTGGCAGCGTGTGTGCCGGCGTCACGACCGAATGTCATGATGTCAGCGATAGCGTTGCCCCCAAGACGGTTGGAACCGTGGATACCGCCAGTGGTTTCACCGGCAGCGTAGAGACCCGGAATAACCTTACCGTTCTTATCGAGGACCTGAGCCTTGTCATTGATTTCAAGACCGCCCATTGTGTGGTGAACAGTCGGAACCTTCTTGCAGGCGTACCAAGGACCTTCGGTCATCTGCTTGTCAGCCTTGTTGTTGGCCTTGAAGCCAAGTTTGTCTTCAGCAGTGCCGGCAACGACAGCGTTGTAGTCGGCGATGGACTTCTTGAGGTTTTCAACCGGCATGTCAAGTTTCTTAGCCAGTTCTTCAAGTGTCGGAGCAGAAACAACACGGCCGAGGTCGATCATGTCTTTCATCTTCGCGCCGTTGGCGTCAACCCAGTCAAGAGACGGATAACGCAGGTGGTTGACGAGGACGTAGTATGTAGCACCCGGCTGAGCAAAAATTGCTTTCGCGAGAACGTCACGGGCTGCGCCTTCGTTGACGAAGCGGTTGCCGTCTTTGTTAATGAAGACGCGGTTGCGGCCGGATGTACGGACCATTTCCATCAGACCTGTACCCGGTGTGCCGCACGGATGAACCTGAATGTCAGACATGCCGATAACGTTGGCGCCGACTTTTTCACCCATGATGATGCCGGAGCCCTGAGCGGACTTGTTGAAGTTCGTGCAGCCGATGCCCTTGCCGAGGTCGTAGTCTTTGAAGACGCCGGTATTGACTTTCTGGCGAAGTTCAACGTTTGCGCCGAAACCGCCGGTGGCGACGATAACACCCTTGTCAGCCATGAACTTGGTGGTCTTGCCGGTATGGTTGTCTTTAGCGACGACGCCGATAACGCGGCCGGCCTTGTCCTTGATCAGAGACTCGGCATTCATGTCTGTGTAGACCTGAATGTCTTCTTTATGTGCGTTGATGTACTTTTCAAATGAACGGATGTAAGTATTGCCGGACGGAGTGGCAGGGTAGTGAGAGCGCTGCCAGAGCGCACCTGTAGCTGTACCGACTTCCGGTTTAAACTGAACACCGATGCTTTCGAGCCAGTGGACGGATTCCAGAGCATGGTCTGTGAGGTAGTGAACCAGAACAGGGTTGCCGATATCGTGACCGCCTTTCATTGTCTGATCATAGTGTTTCTGGATCGAGTCTTCGATACCTTGTTTGCCCTGACGTTCCGGGTCGGCTGCGTTCAGAGCGCCTTCGGAAACGTTAGTGGAACCGCCAAGAAGACCAAGTTTTTCAAGAACAATAACCTTGGCGCCTGCCTGCTGAGCTGCAATCGCGGAAGCAAGACCGGATCCGCCGCCGCCAATTACGACAACCTGAGTCTTGATTTCAGCCGGAAGAGCTGTATATTTTTCTGTGTTCTTCTGCAGCTTGGCCATGTCGTCTTTTGAAACGCCGGCTTTTTCAAGAGCTTTCTTAACAGCGCCCTTTAAAGCAAAGGAAGAAATCGTTGCACCTGTGACATTATCAACTCCGAGAGACTGACGGTCGATAATCTTCTTGGACAGTTTGTCCAGAGCCACACGGCCAACACCAATGGTTTCGAGGTTGTCTGGGTATTCGATTTTTTCAATCTTGTTCTTGCTAACGGTAACGCTTACATTGAAAGCAGCATTGTGGCCGTTAACTTTTTCTGTGTAGGTTCCGGGTGTGTAAGTAACAGCACCTGCAGCCATTGCAAAACCTGCTAAAGCAACAGCAGCGGAAATTTTGGTCAAAACCATCTTGTTCTCCTAGGTTAAACGCAAAAGGACATCTTTGCGCAAAAAAATAGATTTCTACTCATTACAAATCTATTGGGTGCATTTTAGTAATCTCCCTAGGAAAAACTATTGGCACAAACACGAATTGTATTTTAATTATCCCTCATTATTGTTATTTTTAGCCGTGAGCTTTGCGAGGAGTTTTTTAGCTGATGACATTTTTAAGTCCTCCATCTCGTCATCATGAAGCCCTTTGATTTGGCGGGAAATTAAAAGCGAAATCGTGAGAATCAATATAGAAATGGAGGTGAGAAGAATCCACTTGCTTGTGAGATGCTCCTGTTTTCTACACTTTTAGAGTCATAAAAAAACCTTGAAGCCCGTATTATCAATGTTTCTAGGGTTTCTCTTATTTATTTTTTGTCGTAGTAGAGGTAAACAGGTCTCTCATAGCAGCAAAGACTTTCAGCTTTCTCCTGAGTGTACTGGGCTGTTCAAATGTGTCAGGGACCGTTAAGCCGGCTACGGACATAATGTCCGCAACTGTCTCATTAAATCCGCTTGTCCCGTAGAACTCAACTTTTTGGGTCGGATTAATCAATGCAATTCTGGCTGAATTTAGGCTATGGACAATTTCATCCGGAGTCCTATGTTTGCCGGCTTTATTCAATTTATGCTCTAAGTATCTACTGATGCACAGCGCCAGATAACAGGTTAAGAAGTGACCTCTGACATGTTCCGGCAGTCGAACATAAACCGGCCTTGCCTGCAGAGAGCTTTTCAGGTTTCTAAAGCTGTTTTCTATACGCCACAGATTCCCATAAATCGCTAAGACTTCTTGTGCGGGAGAGTCCAAGGAAGTTTCCACGACGTGAATTCCGTCAAATTGTTCCTGCTCTTCAATGAGATTACTGTCCAGTCTGGCAGTCTCCAGCTGCATGTCCACAATTACAAAGCTTCTTCCGCCTCGTTTGAAATTGGCTTTTATGTTGGAGGGATGCTCTATCAGCAAGTTGGCTTTCCTGATTAGCCTGTCTCGATCCTTTCTATCTTTGGCGGCGCGAGACGGAGTCCACGTGATTATGTATCTGCGTTTGATCGTGCTTTTAACGTTCTTTGCCGACTTAGTTGTTTTGTGATTGAGCTGATTTTCTAAATCCTCCAGCTTTTTCTCATCATTCTGCTCAAAGACATAATTCGGATATCTATAAAGAATCGGTTCCGTAACGTGCAGTTCCTTGTACCAGCCTTCTTCAATGACCTCACCGTCACTGCCTGTACGGATCAGCGGCTTGCGCCCCTCAGGGTCAAGTACCTGAGCTTTGATGTCTTCACTGGCGCCTCGGATCTTTGAGGATAGAACGTAGTTATTGCCAAGCTTAACCAGTGCGTCAATGTTGGCTTTGCTGTTTAAGCCTCTGTCGGCGACAACCGTAAAGTTTGATACCTTGAACTTTTTCTTGAGCTCGGATATGAAGGGCACCATGGTTGCCGCCTCCGCCTGATTTCCTTTGAACAGAGAGTAATCCAGCGGTAATCCTTGCTGATCCGTGGCAAGAGCCATCACCACCTGTACCTCGTTGAACTTCTTATCTTTCGAGTATCCAAAGTCACGAAGTGCATCCTGGTCTGTGCTTTCAAATGCGTATGTCGTAATGTCGTACAGGCACACAGATGTATTTCTTGTCGGGACTTGCTTACCAAACTGCTTATTAACGTAATCAACGATTGCAGATTCGTTCCTGCATAGAACATCTAAGGACTTATAGATGTGGTTGACATTGTCCGAGGAAAAGCCTAGATACTCAGCCGGACCGTGAACGGAGGAACGCAGCTTCGAGGCAGGGTTTAAGACTCTGAGAAGCACCAGATCCTTAGTTATCTTTGCCAAGTCATACTTGAAAGCGGCATCCTTAGAAATGTAGTTCAGTTTGTAATCCAGATTCAATTCATCGTAGATACTCTTGAGGATAAGATACCCGGCGCATCGGTTATCGAATCGAGCATCTTTCATTAGACTTTGGTTTTGCATCAGCTCGGCCAGCTCAGAGTTTAAGTTCTCCAGAGTGGCCGGTGTCGAGACAAATTTCCTGCCTTGGACACCGCGGTTCATCTCGTCGACTTCCAACTGAATCTTCTCAAGTGCGTTTGGATCCTTTTCAAGAAGATCTTTTTTCTTTCCAAGACGTTTAACAATCTCTCGTACCGGGTGGTTGACGCCCGGTTTTCTTACCGAGCATTCAATGTAAACACTGGCGCTTTCTTTCTTAGAGCTGAATCCGATTCTGTAGTGCATGAGTACGTACCTTGATAAAGCCTCTATTATTATACTACAGGTAATACGTAAAAGCAAATAATAAAATAAGCGCAAAAATAAGAGCCCATCGGGGCTCATGAGGCTTTTAGTTAGCTAAAAAGTGTAAAAAACAGGAAAATAGATTTCTACTCATTACAAATCTATTGGGTGCATTTTAGTAATCTCCCTAGGAAAAACTATTGGCACAAACACGAATTGTATTTTAATTATCCCTCATTATTGTTATTTTTAGCCGTGAGCTTTGCGAGGAGTTTTTTAGCTGATGACATTTTTAAGTCCTCCATCTCGTCATCATGAAGCCCTTTGATTTGGCGGGAAATTAAAAGCGAAATCGTGAGAATCAATATAGAAATGGAGGTGAGAAGAATCCACTTGCTTGTGAGATGCTCCATATTGATAATGAGGTAACGGGCGACTGCGACGACCGTGATGACCAGTGGTGTTTTCAGCTTTAATTCATGCTGACCGAGCGCGTACTGACGCACCATCGACAAAATCTCGATAAAAAGAAACAGAAGCAGAAGGTTCGCAAGACCGATGGTCCTTGAATGGAACATGTCGTAACCTTCGGCGACAATGGCGATTGCGGTTGCGACGGTAATAATCACAAGCGCGCCCGCCTGAACAATTAAAAGCGCGGTCTCAAATTTATCGTTGATTTTTGCAATGAGCGGTTTATTCATCGGTACTGTCGAACTAATCTTCTATTCACTTACAACGGGGATTATCCAAAATTTCTTTTCCCGATTGCGTAAAATTAACAACTTTCAAGCCAACTTTGAGCAGTTAATTCAAACAATACCGAAAATGCATTCTGTTTCACTCATCTCTACGCTCGCGATCGGTTTCGGAGTCGCTCTCGTACTGGGCTTTTTTGCGGAAAAAATTAAAGTGCCAGCGCTTGTCGGATACCTTATCGCAGGTATTTTGGTATCCCCTTCGGTTTTCGGATTCGATGTAGATTTGGCGCTTGCCAATCAGCTCGCAGAAATCGGTGTCATGCTTCTGATGTTCGGTGTCGGACTGCATTTCTCCTTATCCGATCTGATCAAAGTCAAAGGACTCGTCGTGCCGGGCGCGATCTGCCAAATGATTTCTTCCACGCTCGTCGGGACAGCGCTTTCATACTTCTGGGGTTGGGATTTCGGTCACGCGCTGCTCATGGGACTTTGTTTATCCTGCGCTTCTACGGTTGTGGTACTCAAAGCGCTTGAGGCAAGAGGCCTGCTGCAGGGCTTTGACGGAAACGTCGCCGTGGGCTGGCTGGTCGTTCAGGATATGGTCACGGTGCTTCTGCTCGTTCTTCTGCCGCCGCTCTCCTCAATGCTCGGCGGACAAGCGCAGAATACTGCGGTGCCGCTCTGGCAGCTCCTTCTCATTACATTCGCTCAGGTGATTGTCTTTATTGTCCTGATGCTCGTGATCGGTAAACGCGTGCTGCCGTTCCTGCTTTGGCAGGTCGCAAAGACCGGCTCTCGCGAACTCTTTACGCTGTGTGTACTGGCGGTCGCGATCGGTATCGCCTTCGGCGCCTCTGAAATCTTCCACGTTTCATTCGCGCTCGGTGCTTTCTTTGCCGGCATGGTTATGCGTGAATCGCAGTATGCGCATCGCGCGGCGATTGAGTCTCTGCCGCTGCGTGACGCGTTCTCTGTGATTTTCTTCGTCGGTGTCGGAATGATGTTCGACCCGTCGGTCATCATGGAGCATCCGTTCCATCTGCTTGGCATTCTGCTCATTATTCTGCTCTTTAACCCGGTCATCGCAACAATCCTCGTGGTGCTTCTTCGCTATCCGCTGCGTACCGCGCTTACTCTCGGTGCCTGCTTGGGGCAGATCGGCGAATTCTCATTTATTTTGGCGGGCCTCGGCCAAAGTCTTGGTCTTGTGACGGAAGAGGGCATGAACTTGGTTCTTGCGGCAGCGATTTTCTCCATCGCGGTCAACCCGTTTGCGTTCGCAAGTATGCAAAAGGTCGGCGATTTCCTCAAAAGAAAAAGTAAACTTTTTCGCGTGGCGGCCGCCCGTCCGTCTCCTCAGTCTCTGATGCCTGACGACGTTGAACAAAAGAAAATCACCGGCCATGTCGTGGTTGTCGGTTATGGCGAAGTCGGCAGAAAACTTTGCAATGAATTAAACAAATTAAACATTCCGGTTGTAATCCTTGATAAGGACGATGCTTTGGTGCAGAAGCTCAGACGCAGCAGTTTGACTGCCATTCAGGGCGACGCAGTTGATCCGTCCTCGCTTCTTCAGGCTCACGTACATAAGAGCCCATTATTAATTCTGACAATTCGCGATGAAATCCTGGAGCGTAAGGTGGTTGAAACTTCCAAACTGCTGAATCCGGATATCAAGTTTATTTTGCGTGCAACAACAGACAGTGAAGCCGCTAACATGACCGCAGATAACCTTGGTATGGTGGTTCAGGCATCCAACGCTCTTGCGGATAAAATGTGCGATCTCGTACGCAAAGAATTGCTCGAGGGCGACAATCCTCAGGACAAGGAAATCGTCGAAAACAGCAAAATCCCTCTGGTTCAGCCAACCAACCCATCATAATTGGAGCATATTAATGAGTCACAGTTTCAGTCTTATTTCCACGCTTGCAATCGGTTTTGCGATCGCTTGGATGCTTGGCTTCGTGATGGAAAGAATTAAGGTCCCTGCGTTAGTAGGCTACCTTCTTGCGGGCATTATTATTTCTCCGACGACACCGGGGTTTGTGGGTGACGTTGGTATCGCGGGTCAGCTCTCCGAAATCGGCGTCATGCTGCTGATGTTTGGGGTCGGGCTGCATTTTTCTCTGACGGACCTTCTGCGCGTTAAAAAAATCGCGGTTCCCGGCGCCATTCTGCAGATGGGATTGGCAACTGCGCTTGGCGCGCTGCTTTCGCATTGCTGGGATTGGCCTTGGGGACAATGTATCGTTTTCGGCTTATGTTTATCCTGCGCTTCTACAGTCGTTCTTTTAAAAGGTTTGGAAAGCCGCAGGCTGCTTGAAAGCCATGATGGTCAGATCGCTGTCGGCTGGCTCGTGGTTGAAGACATTATGACCGTTCTGATTCTGGTGCTTTTGCCGCCTCTTGCCTTTATGATGGGCGCGTCTCAGCCGGAGACCGCGGCAGCTGAACCCTTGTGGGAAATTATTCTCTGGACGCTCGCTCGCGTCTTCGGTTTTATTGCGCTGATGCTGATCGTCGGCAAACGCCTTCTGCCTTGGCTTTTGCGTCAAGTGGCTAAAACCGGCTCTCGCGAACTCTTTACGCTTTCAGTGCTGGTCTTTGCGATCGGAATTGCCTACGGAGCTGCGGAAATTTTCCGAGTCTCTTTCGCGCTCGGCGCGTTTTTCTCCGGCATGGTCATGCGTGAGTCCCGATACTCGCACAGAGCCGCTATCGAGTCTCTTCCGCTGCGCGACGCGTTTTCCGTAATTTTCTTCGTCGGCGTGGGCATGATGTTTGATCCGGGAATTCTGATTGAGCAGCCGCTTCACGTACTGGCGGTCCTCGCGATTATTATTCTCGGCAAGGGACTCGTCGCGTTTTTCCTCGTGCTTCTGTTTCGCTACCCGCTGCATACAGCGATTACGGTTTCCGCTTCGCTTGCGCAGATCGGAGAATTCTCATTTATTCTTGCGGCGCTTGGTATCCAGCTCGGAATTCTGCCGCAGGAGGGGATGAGCCTTGTTCTTGCGGGTGCGATTATCTCCATCGCTCTGAATCCTTTCGCGTTCGCGAGCGCGGATTTTGTGCGCGCCTTCATCAAAAAACACTGGGCTTTTGCCCGCCGTATGGATGCACGAACAGATCCGATGTCACTGATGCCCGATGATGTCGATTCTGAGTTTCTGCGCGGACATATCGTACTGATCGGAGACGGAGAAAAAGGCGAGAAAATCCTCAGCCTCCTGCTTGAGCGTAATCTCTCGGTTGTGGTGATCGATGAGAACCGCACAAATGTTGAGTCACTCAGAGAGCGCAAAATCAATGCGGTCTGCGGTGAAGCATCCGACCCTGCGATCCTGATTCAGGCGCATATTCAGGATGCGGCGCTTGTCATTATGGCGGTGGAAAACGAAATTACCTGCCGCAAAATTATGGAGACTGCGCGCCTTCTGAATACAAAAATCGAAGCGATTATGCCTGCAGGCACAGATGAAGAAGCCCTTCGTCTCAAGGAAGAAAATATTGCGGTTTCCTTTGTGCCGGACGATCTGCTCGCCAAAGCAATTGTTCAGTTTGCGATGGAGCGCTACGGAAGACAGGAAGAAGAGGCGAGAATTACAAAAGAATCGCAGGAAATTAAAAAGGCGCTTGACCGAGGCGCTCTGTGATCAGTAGCTTCTCTTATCGGGGATGACGCCTCGAACACCGCCCCTCGGATTCTCAATGTCGCCCTTAAAGCGCGGAATTAAGTGCATGTGTACATGAAAAACCGATTGTCCCGCGGCTTCGCCGACATTGACACCGATGTTAAAACCGTCCGGATGGAATTCATTTTCTATCCGGACTTTCATTTGCCTTAAAAGCTCATGCATAGCCCGGACTTCGTCTTCGGTGAGATCAAAGTAGGAAGCAACATGGCGTTTCGGAATAATGAGTGTGTGGCCCGGATTCACCGGAAACCCGTCAAAAATTGCGAATGCGAGCGCGTTTTCCGCTTGAACTTTTAACTGATCGGGAAGATGACAGAAGAGGCACTGCTGCGTCATGATGAAAAAGGCCTTCTTTAGGGCAGGCCGTCAAAGCTGTTAGGAAAAGTCCGGTCGAACGTAAAGTTCTCCGGGTGTTGCGACATACCCTAAATGTTCGGAAATATCGTCGGCCGTATGCTTGAGCTCGCTGATCCAGCCTTCCTGAACATTATTTGCGGGCGATGAGATCGATAAACACGCGACCAATTTGCCCGAATCGTCTCGAATGCCCGCCGCGATGCAGCAGACGCCGAGCTCAAGCTCTTCGTCGTCCTTGGCAAATCCGAGTGTTTTGACTCGATTTAATTCATTGATCAGCTGATCCAAATCCGTAATGCTTTTCGGCGTGGAAGGCTCAAGGTTGGTTCTGAGCGCATAGGCTCTGATCTGCTCAAAAGAATCTTCCGAGAGAAAAAGTTTGCCGGAACTTGTCGTATGAAGCGGGGCGGTCGCGCCGATCGTGCGCACAACCTGAATTCCGGGGCGCTCGCGCATAATGCGGTCAATATAAACAATCGAATCATTCTGACGAATCGAAAGATTAACCGTCTGACGCGTCAGATTATGCAGACGCTGCATCCCGGATTTAGCGGTATCTCGAACGGAAATCCGCTCTCTGACCAAATTGCCAAGCTGGAGAAAGCGCAGACCTAAACGATAAGTCCCCGCAACCGATCCTTTTTCCACAAAACGAAGCCGAACCAAATCATTCAAAATTCGGTAGCAGGTGGAAACATGCAGACTCGTTTCATCGGCAATGACCTTGAGGCTGACAGGTTCATGATGCTGAGTCAAAACTCTCAGAATCGCGCTGGTGCGGTCAAGCACCTGAATGTTTGCCTTGTAAGCGGAATTTTCCATTGGGTAGTTTTAATTCATTAATACTTCTATTGATTATTTTAGATTTTTCGCAATAATTTCGGCAACATCCGCAATTGAAATTTCAGATAGTGATTTATCCTGAGACTTGGCCGAATCAAACATCGACAGACAGAACGGGCAGCTCGTTGCGACCTTGTCGCATCCGGTCGTATCGACGATCGCTTTCAGGCGGATAACGTTAAGGCGCTCTGAAGCGTCCGTATCGGTCCAGAACTGACCGCCGCCCGCGCCGCAGCAGGTCGTATTGCATCCCCATTCCTTCGGATTGACGGTTTCAAGACCTTCAACCTTATTCAGATCAAAGCGCGGAGCGTTGATGATTTGGTTATAGCGGGCGTAATAGCAGGCGTCATGAACCGCAATGCGCTCTTTTTCAGACAGGGACGCTTTAATGCGGCCCGCATCCATCTGTTCGGCAATGAACTGAACATGCGAAATAACGTTGAACTGACCGCGTTCAAACTCGGGATAATCGTTCTTCAGCGTATTGAAGCAGTGCGGGCAGTGCGCAAGAATGCGGCTGAACGTATACTGGCGCAGGTTTTCAATATTCATCTGAGTCTGAATCTGGAAGAGATACTCTTCGCCGACACGCCGAGCGTATTCCGCATTGCACATTTCTTCAGCCATGACAGCGAAACTCAGACCGGAAGCGCGCAGGATTTTAATCATGGCACGCGCGATCTTCTGGTTGCGTTTATCGTAAGAAGCGGAGCAGCCGACCCAATACAGAATATCGTAGTGGACTCCGGGTTCCGCAAACGGAATGTCTAAATCCTTAGCCCATGCAAAGCGCTCGTCCGGGTCCAGGCCCCAGGGATTGCCCACCGATTGAATATTCTGCAGTGTCTTTGCGACGCCTTCGGCAAATTGTCCTTCCTCCATACCGACGGAACGTCTCATCTGGGCGATGGTATTGACAATCTCAATGCGGGAAGGGCACTGTTCGACGCACGCGCCGCAGGTAGTGCAGGAAAGAAGCGCTTCTTTGGAAACTACATCCGGAACAAGAATATCTTCGGACTTGCTGTAGCCTTCTTCCATGCGTTTTTTAAGCGAAAGAATAATTTCTCGCGGATCAAGCGGGCCGCCCGCACGGTTGACCGGACACACCGATGTACAGCGGCCGCATTCAACACAGGCGTCAAAGTTCAGACGATCGTGCCAGCTGAACTGACCAAACTTGGAAATACCAAAGCTTTCCTGCTCCTCAATGTCGTCAATTTTTTCAAGCAGTCCTCTCGGTTTGGTTCTCTGCCAGTAAATGCTGGTCGGACTCTTATACATATGAGAAAAGTAGGTTGCCGGAATGAGCGCAACAAAAGCGAGAGAAATCAGACCGTGGAAAATCCAAACCCAGAGATGCTGCGCCTCGAGCTGCTCTTTGCTCATGCCGCTGTAGAACACCTGCGCAATGAAGTTGCCGACGGGCGACCATACAGCATGCGCGGGCTGCTCTGCGGCAAGACGAAGCGCTTCCACAATGTAGCCAGTGATAATGATGACTGCGAGAGAACCGAGAATGTAAATAAAACGCATCGACTTTTCAAACTGACGGCCTTCTTTAATAAAGCGTCGGTAAAAAGCCATCCCCAAGCCGATCAGACAGACCACGCCGGCAATATCCAAAATCAGCTTATAAAAATAGTAAACACCGCCCGCAAGGAACTGCTTGCCGAAAATCAGTTTGCCGATATCCCAGTCCAGTACGGCGAGCGCAGTCCCGAAAAACAGAAATACAAAGCCCCAGAAAATCCAAAAATGGAGTCTGCTTCCGAGCGGCTTGCGCACGATGCGTTTCTGCAGCAGGCCCTCACGATAGAAAAATCCCCAGCGGCGTTTGGTTTCCTTATCCATAGCGTAGGGCTTGCCCGCGCGCCAAAGCAGATAGGACTTGCGGATGCCTAAGGCGCAGATAACGCAGGCCGCAATTCCGATGACGTAGATCCCGATAATTGCCCATACGGGGATATTCCAAAACCCCGGGCGGGTAACAATTTCGACTCCGTTCATGTTTGACTCTCTTTCTGATAGTTAGATCGGAACATAGACGCGCTTTCCGTCTTCGTCCAGTTTGGATTCAAATAGTCTTGCTCTGAGAATCGGCCACTCAAAGGGATGCGTGACCACGGGTTCATCCAAATGGGAATTTCTCAGAACTGTAATATGGGGTGTAAAGCGGCTTTTTTCATCAAAAGGAATGTTCAGCGTATGAAGAATTTCCGCCGCTTCGCGAGCCAGATGGAAAATCGGTTCATAGCGCTCGCCGCTGACGTAAAAGACTTTCGGACGAACAAACCGGCCGCTTCGGGTAATGCTCCAGCTCCTTGAGCTGAAATCCGTCATGATGTCCACGCCCTGAGCGACGAGCTGAGCCTGCTCGGGTGTGATCTCTCCGATAAACGCAAGCGTGACGTGGAAGTTTTCAGCCGGAATAATACGAGACGCAGGATCAATCGAGAACGCTCGTTTCTGCAGTTCGCAAAGATGGGGCACCGCTTCTTTCGCAGCCGGCAGTCCGATAAAACACTTCATATGGATTCGGCGTTTAATTAAGCTTTATTCAGAGAACGCCACTGCGCGATCGCTTCAGAGCAATCCGCGATCAGCTCGGGCCCCTTAAAGATAAAGCCGGTATAGAGCTGAACAATGGATGCGCCGGCTTTCATTTTCTCAACCGCGTCCTTGGCTTCCATGACTCCGCCCGAAGCGATAATCGGGAGTCTTCCCTGAAGGTGTTCCGAGGCAAGACGGCAGACTTCGGTGGATCTTTCCATGAGCGGTTTGCCGGAAAGACCGCCTGTCTCTTTAGAGAGCGGATTATGCGCGACCGGCTCACGGGTAATCGCGGTGTTGGTGCAGATCACGCCGTCCATTCCGTGCTTCACAATAATATCAAGCGCGGAACGAATACCGTCGTCGCTGAGGTCAGGGGCGAGCTTAACCGCGATCGGTACGATTTTTCCTTCGTTCTGATCCGTGAGTTTACGGCGGTGCTCCGCGATGCCGCCGAGCAGATGATCCAGCTCGGCGTCCGCCTGTAAATCACGAAGATTCGGCGTATTGGGAGAAGAAATATTAATAGCGATATAGTCGCCGCTCATGTAGAGGCGATCCATGCACTTAATGTAGTCGCTGAGCGCGTCTTCGTTCGGCGTGACTTTATTTTTGCCGATATTGACGCCGAGGATGCCGCCTCTGTTGCGGAAAGCTCTTGCGCTCTGAAGGTTCTTTGCGACCTGAATCGCGCCTACGTTATTAAAGCCCATGCGGTTGATGATGGCGTCGTCCTTAACCAGACGGAAGCATCTCGGCTTCGGATTGCCGGGCTGACCTTTAGGCGTGACGGTACCGATTTCCACAGAACCGAATCCTAAGGCGCCGAAAGCGGTAACGTGCTCTCCGTCTTTGTCCATGCCGGCGGCAAGTCCGACGCAGTTAGGGAAACGCAGTCCCATTACTTCGATAGGATCTTCAGGGAAACGACGCGTAACGAGTTTCTGGAGACCAAACTGAGTGATCCAGTCAAGATTCGAGAGAATAATGTGATGCGCCTGTTCCGGTGTAAAGCGAAACAGCACGGTCTTAGCGGCTTTGTATAAGGCGTTCATAGCGGTCCGTGAATAATAGTTTGCCGAAAATTTTCCAAAACAATGTTCGATTCGTTCTTCTCGTAGGTACAAATAAACCTTCCGAGGAATCGGAATAGAAAAAGTATAGCAATGCAAATGCGCCGCTGTCTGAATCGGGTATTAAAGTTTTACCTAAATGCCCGTGAAATCGTTGTATTTAAAAGAGAGCGATAAAAGAAACTATTTATCCGAGAGGAGAATTCCGAGACAATCGTTGAGTGAGCGGCCGCAATAGAGTCGCCAGTCAATAGGATCTCGTGCGGTCTCTTTCTGAAGAGATTGATAAAAGTCTGAGCCGCTCAGTTCTGTTCCGCCGAGACTGATGAGATGCTCGGTCGCTTCCTGACAGTCAATCATATGAACGGATTCGCTGCGGGCGATAGAGCAGAGCATGGAAAGCGCGAGCTTGGAAAGATCGGGAAAGGCGGTAAACATGGATTCTCCGTACAGCATCCTTCCGATGGAATCAAACATGAGACCTGCGGCAAGTTTACCGTCAACTCGGCATTCGATCGTATGAAAGAATCCGTCTTTCATGCTTTCAAGATATGCGCGTCTCAAAGGACGGCTGATCCATGTGCCGTCCTGTCCCGGGCGAGCGGCAGCGCAGCCGCTTAGGACATCTTCCGGAGCATGGTCTAAGAAAATCTCAAGCTTGTGTTTAATCCCGTCCCTTCGATAAACATTCTGAAGCGCGTCTCTAATCCGCTTGCGAAGCGAATGAGAAATGATCAGCTGACTCGGATCGAGTACCAAACGCGGATCGGTAAAAAACCACAGGTAGGGCGCAGAGACCGACCACGGAAACACGCCGTTAGCGTAACCCGCACGAAGCATCTCTGCGCGAAGCGTATCGGAAAAAGCGACAATACCTTCATAACGCTGCTTGTAAATCGGATTCAGCGGATTGAGAACCTTAAAGCTGTCCGCACCGCTGATGAATTTAATCTCCGACATGACAGCAAATCCTATAAAAACTTGCCCGGGGTGTGCTTTTCAATGTAATGAAAGCCGAAGGCGCCTTTTTTCAGATCCGCAAAAAATAAGCGCAGAGATTTTTCCACCGAGTTAAAGGCGAGCTTGTCCCACGGAATTTCCTCTTCGCTAAAAAGCCTAGCTTCAAAGGTTTCCGGTCCGGGGTTAACGCTTTCGTCTTTCATGCGCGCAAGAAACATCAGATGAAGCTGATCGGCGTGCGCAATATCCAGAAGGATGTAGGGCGCAGAAGAAATCTCCGCATGGATTCCGGCTTCTTCCTCGGTTTCTCTCTCAGCGCCTTCGCGTGTTGTTTCCTGAACCTCCTGGTGACCCGCGGGAAGTGTCCAGTATCCGAGCCTCGGCTCGATAGCCCGACGGCAGAGCAGCACCTTGTCGCCGAGATAAGGTACCGTACCGACAATATTTATCGGATTGATATAGGCGATATAGCCGCAGGACGGGCAAACATCGCGCTCGTGCGTATCTCCTTCGGGTATTTCCCGTTTAGTCGGGTGGCCGCATTTTTCACAAAAATGAATTTCTCTTTTGCCCATACTGATATCTATTTGAAGCGATCGATGCTCACCGGCTCACGCTGCGTAAAGACCTCCGGACGAGAAAGCAGCATTCCGAGGATTTGATACTTGTACTCAAGATATTTGGCATGAGCTTCCTTGCTGACGCTCCCTTCCTGATGACGCACAACTTCTTCAAGCCACTGCTGAGTAAAGATGCTCGGATCAAGAACATAAGACATCGCCTTATCTTTATAGGCGACCTCAAAATACATTCTTCCGCCGGCCGGTGTCGCAGGCGCAAAATCCGGTCCGATCGAAAGATCCAAGGTAAATCTGCCTTGTGTTACCGCTCTTGTAACAAGTTCTATTCCGTCTCGAACCTCGTCACCGGGGAAGGAGGTCCTGAATTTAAATTCTTTACGGAAAGGAATGCTTCCGGGGCAAAGGTCTTCGGAAGCAGCGAGAATGAGGCGCAGGACCACTCCGCTGGCGATAAGTCCGCGCGCGCCGCTGTAGCGCATCAGATCCTCACGCTGAAAGGCAATCTGACCTTCATCGTCCTGGACAATTAAAAATGTCGGTGCTTTGTAATACATTTGATTCATTACTCGGTTTACGTTAGTAGGCAATTATAGTTCCGAGTGATACACAAGGGCTTGAAGAAGAAAAAAGCGGGCAGATGAGTGGAGGGTCTCAACTGCCCGCAAAAACAGGGATATCAGTGGATTCAAAAGGAGATTAGTTATTTATTGTCATAATCACATACAGTGTGCCAAAGCAGTTCGGCGCCCTGGATGAAATCTTCAAGCTTCATGGCTTCACGCCAGTTATGGGAACCGTTCTGATTAGCGACGAAAATCATGCCGACAGGAACACCGGCGTTGGAGAGAACCGCTGCGTCGTGGCCGGCGCCGCTCGGGATTGAGAGCGCGTTAAGGCAGTGATTGGCTGCGGCCTTTTCGATTCTTCCGCGAATCTGAGGATCCACACCGCTCGCTTCACAGACAAGAACATTGTCGAATTCGAAGCGGACGCCTCTTTCTTTAGCGATTTCATCGCATTCAGCCAGCATCAGATTATGGAATCGATAAAGCGTATCCATGGAAAGGCTTCTCATATCAAGACCGAAAGTAACCTCTCCGGGAATAATCGCAATCGCTGCGGTTTTAGCAGTGTTTACGACGCCGCATGTGAAGACCAGATCTTCGCCCGCATCAAGCCATTCTTTCCAGTGTTTGTCCATTCTGCTAAGAAGATCCGCGAGCGCGAGTACCGCGTCGTGTCTGAATTCACGATTAACCGCACCGGAATGCGCAGTTTCGCCGATAACTCTGCAGATCTTGTGACGCAGATTGCCTCGAATACCGGTAACGGCAGCTATGCGGTGTGTCGGATTGTTTTCCAGAGTGGGGCCTTGCTCGATATGAAGTTCAATAAAGGCGGCAATGTGGGAGAGCTCTTTAAGCGGTTTTCCGCTTGTCATGGCAACAGGATCGAACCCGGCGTCTTTAATCGTATCGAAAAGCGTACGGTCGCTGATACGGTGTCTCAGCTGCACTTCTTCCGGTTTAAGGTTTCCGGTAAGCGCTAATGAGCCGACATAGGCTCTGCCAAACCAGGAGCTTTCTTCCATGCGTGTGACTAAAACCGTGTAATCACGCTCGAGCTGAACATTCAGTCGATCAAGCATATCCGCAACCGTCATAGCAGCGCAGACCCCTGCAAGACCATCGTAGTTTCCGCCCTCGGGAACGGAATCTCCGTGAGAACCGGAAACGATGCCGGGGAGACTGCGGTTTTTACCGGGACGTGTAATCCACAAATTGCCGGCCGGATCGATTTCAATTTCCATATTTAGGCGCTTTGCCTCGGAAATAACCAAATCGTGGACGTACTGCTCATGAGGTCCGTAACCCTGACGGGATACGCCGAGTCCGTCACAGCTTTCTTCACGAATCTGATTTAAAAACCGTTCTGCATAAGGTGAAGCGAGAGTCTGAAAATTAGTCATTTAATCTTGAGAATGTGGGGTTGTAATAATTTAATTCTATGCAAGCAAATCAAAACTGAGAGTTAGTTAAATCATGAACTTAAGTTAATTAAAACTTGTTATCGATTTGATCCTAATAAACATAAAAAGCCGTGCCGCAGTAGGCGTCTGTTACAGATTTTCGCACTTGAGAACAAGTTTTCATCTGAATGGGTGATGACAGTTGAACAAGATTGTATAAAAATCTGCGCATTGGATTTAGGGGACTTATCAATGGAACGGTTAATGGATATTCCGACTTCGGCAGAACGCAAGCGCGTCGTGGTTGTCGGAGGAGGTTTTGCAGGACTGAATTTCTGCAAGAGACTTAAGGATGAGCGGTTTCAGATTGTTCTTCTTGATAAAACCAATCATCACAACTTCCAGCCGCTTTTATATCAGGTCGCGACGGCCGGCGTTGAGCCTTCGTCCATTTCATTTCCGTTTCGTAGCCTGTTTGCCGGCAGAAAAAACTTTCATATCCGCATGTGTGAAGTTTGGGAGACTGACGCTGAAGCTCAGGAAGTCAAAACTTCAATCGGCAGACTGCATTACGACTATCTGGTGATTGCAACGGGCTGCGACACCAATTACTTCGGAAACAAGGCGCTGGAAGAGAACACTATGGCGCTGAAAACGACAGCCGAGGCGCTCTACAACCGAAACCATATTCTGGAAAGTTTTGAACGAGCCGTAGATACGGACGATCCTCAGGAGCGTGAAAAGCTTCTGACTTTTGTTGTCGTCGGAGGCGGTGCTACGGGTGTCGAACTCGCCGGCGCCTTGGCCGAGATGCGCCGCTTTGTTCTTCGCAAAGATTATCCAGACTTGGACCTGGACAAGATGCGAATTATTTTGGTTGACGGCAAAGATCGGCTTTTGTACTCCTTTAAGCCGAAATCTTCCCGGGAAGCCGAGGATTATCTTCGCTACCGCGGTGTTGAACTGAAACAGAAAACTCGTGTTCTTGGATATGAGAATGAAGTGCTGCGGCTCAGCAATGAGGATATTCCTACAGCGAACGTGTTTTGGACAGCGGGTGTTATCGCCAATTCGATGGCCGGATTCAGCCCGGATACCTATGGACATGGGAACCGCCTGATTGTTGACGAATTTAATCGAGTCGGCGGCTTCAAAAACGTATTTGCTTTAGGCGATACAGCGCTCATGAAGCAGAAAGACTGGCCGGACGGTCATCCACAGGTTGCTCAACCGGCAATGCAGCAGGCGGATAACTGCGCAGACAACATTCTCGCGATGGAGAACGGAGAAGCGCTTAATTCGTTTAAATATCATGATCGGGGATCCATGGCAACGATCGGCCGAAATCATGCAGTCGTGGAGACGAAAGGCTTAGCGTTCGGAGGATTTTTGGGTTGGTTGGTTTGGCTGGTCATTCATCTGATGAATATTGTCGGATTCAAGAATCGTCTTTTAATTTTCATTGACTGGGTCTGGAGTTATTTCACGCACAACTCGAACCTGCGCATTGTTGTGCGGCCTTTAATTAAAGGGGATCGTCTATATCGGCTGATGAAGGCTCAGGAGCAGATCCGTGAGCAGAAATACAATAAGTCGGACAATTCTTAACGCAAGCGCAATTTGGGTTCACGTTGTGGAGGTTATGTTGCACAATGTGAATTCTCATGTTATAGTGTCGATCTCGGTTGATTGATTCAACCGTTAGCTGATTGCGGGGTGGAGCAGTCTGGTAGCTCGTCGGGCTCATAACCCGAAGGTCACAGGTTCAAATCCTGTCTCCGCTACCAATTTCCTAGCGAAGTTGGTTTTTCAAGTTTGCAAGCTTGAATGTAAAACATCAGCAAAGGCCAGAATAATTGCGGGGTGGAGCAGTCTGGTAGCTCGTCGGGCTCATAACCCGAAGGTCACAGGTTCAAATCCTGTCTCCGCTACCAATACGGTCGGTTCTGAAAATTCGGGACCGACCTTTTTCAATTTTATAAATCATTTTTAGCGACGATTGCCGCAAAACTCGGCAAAGTAGTACGCTGGTGACCAATCAATCTCTCAAGCTTTGTGGAAACTTGTCCTAAACGCCTTTAAACAAAAAAGTTTGTAAAATAAACAAAAATGATTATAGTGTGCTGCGTTGATAAGTGATTTGGAGGGTTTTATCTTGAACCCCAAAGAATTTATCGACGAACATAGAAGCTTAGGTGTCGTATCCAGTGCCGGTATGAATCACTGTAACAACGGTAAACAAACGGCAGCGGTATGGCCTTCGACACGAGAATCCGCAAGCAGCACTTCGGGTTAATCAAACGGCAACTAGGAATCCAAAGGAAAGTCCAGGCGGAAGAGAAATACTCCCTTAAATGAGTTATTAATAGATACGATAGGAAATAAAATGGCCAACAATCAATATCCCGCGACCATCGATGCCAATGAAGAGGGTGGATTTATCGCTAACTTCCGTGATGTACCCGAGGCTATTACAGAGGCTTGGGATTTGGAAGAATTAAAAACTAATGCACGGGACGCACTCATTACAGCTATAGATTTTTACATTGAGGACGGACGTGAATTTCCTCCAGCCTCAGACTTTCAAACCGGAGAAATTGCCGTAGATTTACCTGCGTCGGTAATTGCAAAGGTTTTACTCTTAAATACTATGGTTAAGGAGAAAGTGCGGCCCGTCGATTTGGCAAGAAAAATGAACATTAAGCCCCAAGAAGCAACCAGAATTATTGACGTTCGACATGCAACTAAAATAGATACCATTCAAAATGCATTGAAAGCATTAGGAAAAGATTTAGTCTTAGAATTGAGATAGAGCAAGAATTTCACTAAATTTATCGACAAATTTCCCCTTTCGAGGATCGTCTTTTAACCTAAGCTCCCAGTTTATCGTGCTCGATGTCAGAATTTCAGAGTTTTGATGCTACCAAATAAAGTTAAGACCTCCGTGCCCTTTTTTACTTAAGGAAGTGCGGATTCTATGGTGCAGTGATTTCGCTCTTCAGCGCAAGCTCATCATTAATGTCTTTGATATGCTGAAGAAATCTCTGACACACTAAATTTAAATTGGTGTCCCTCGACCAGGCAAGCGTGATTTTGGCGGTTAAGGGAGGATCAAGCGGTAAAAACTGAAGATCATCAAAAGATTCGTAGCCGCCGACATGCTCTAAACACAGCAGCGTGCCAAGCTTTTCCCGAACCATCAGTACTGCGCTTGAAGGAAGATTAAAGTAGCCTCGTAACTGAAGCTGCTCCGGAGCGTATCCGAGCCAGCCGGTAAATTCTTCACGTTTAAAGGCCTGCAGTGAACCTAATAACTGCAGATTCTTCAAGTCCATCGGACCGACTTTATCTCTCCCGGCAAGCACACTGTCTTTACGGCAAATCACGCCCCATCGATCTTCAACATTCAATTCAAGTGTCACATACGGAGACGTATTGACCTTGCCAATGAACAAACCGAACTGCGAAACACCGCTGGTTAAGTGTTCCGCGATAAGCGGTTCGTGTCCGCTGATGACTTCAAAAACAACTTTTAGGGACTCCTGCTGCAGCCGCTTCAGCGCCATTGCAATGTACTTAAAGGCACTGGTTTCTCCGGCCGTAAAAGTTGTTTTCCCGCTCAGTCCTTCAAAATGAACCAACTCGTCACGAGTGCGGTCAAACAGATCCACAATCGATCTCGCGCGCTTGAATAAAAACTCTCCCTGCGGAGTGAGCTTCAGCCTGCGCTGACTCCGATCAAAGAGACTCTGTCCAAGCTCATCCTCCAGTTCAGCAAGCTGACGCGATAAATTCGGCTGAGTAGTGTGCAGAAATTCAGCGGCCGACGTGAGATTCGGTAGGGAAGCCGCGGCAAGAAAATATCGTAGGACACGAATATTCATAATTAATTCTTATAAAAATTATGAAAACAAACAATTGGTAATTATAAAGACGATTACCTACCATTACTTCATCAATCCTACGGATGTGAGTTATGAAAAAAAGACAGTTCATTAATTTGACGCTGACAGCGCCTCTGCTATTGACATTCAGAGACCTATTGGCAAAAGAGACAAAGCGCAGAGAGGTACAAATGGAAAATTTAAAGTTAGACACCAAATGGGATAAGGTTTTTAAACAAAGCGATAAAGTGGATCATTCCAAAGTCACATTCCACAACCGCTACGGTGTAACGCTCGCAGCTGATCTGTACATTCCTAAAAATGCTTCCGGCAGGCTTCCGGCTATCGCGGTCAGCGGTCCGTTTGGCGCGGTAAAAGAGCAGAGCTCCGGACTTTATGCCCAGACGTTGGCGGAAAACGGCTTCATTACGCTTGCCTTTGACCCGTCATTTACTGGTGAGAGCGGGGGCGAGCCGCGTTATATTGCCTCTCCGGATCTCAATACCGAAGACTTTAATGCCGCAGTGGACTATCTTTCAAACAGAAAGGATGTAGACCCGGAAAAAATCGGTATCCTCGGCATCTGCGGCTTCGGCGGTATGGCAATCAACGCTGCCGCCGCTGACCCGCGAATCAAAGCAACAGTCACATCTACAATGTATGACATGAGCCGAGTGAATGCGAACGGTTATCTTGACGCGGAGAACACCGCTAAGGACAGAAACGAAAAACGTGCTGCCATCAGCGCTCAGCGTACTAAGGACTATGCGGCAGGCAGCTATCAGAGAACTCAGGGTCTGCCCGATAAACTTACCGGTGAAGAACCGAAATTTGTCAAAGACTACTTTGACTACTACAAGACTCCCAGAGGATTCCATCCGAGGAGCGTGAATTCCACTAAGGGCTGGAACACAACAATGCCGATTTCGTTCATGAACATGCCGCTTATGACATACGCGTCCGAAATCAAAACACCCGTGCTGATCATCCACGGAGAAAAAGCCCACTCTGTTTACTTCTCTAAAGACGCTTACGCACGCTTAAAAGGAGACAATAAAGAGCTCCTGATTATCCCGGGCGCAAGTCATGTTGATCTTTATGACAACAAAGCAGGTGTCATTCCCTGGAAGAAGATCGTAGAGTTCTACAAGAAAAACTTGTAATAATTCATTAGAGTTAGCTATTTTTATGCTGAGGTTAGGTAAAATCGCCTCAGCATTTTTTTTGAAAGGCTCCTTATGTCGGAGCATCGATCCGCCTCTCTAAAACGAGACCGAGCTCGTTTTATCGGATCGGAAAGCACTGTGTCCGTGTATGTCGCTTAATGGCTTCACACGGAACATGCTTGGGCGTAATGCCTTAACCGTCTCCCGTGTGACTGCCGCACTTCGGATAATACCGGCCGCTTCGCTTAGCGTAGGCCGGAAGACGAATGATTCTTAATTTATAAACTTTCAGCGGGTTCGCGCCCGCTAATATTTTTAGATCGATAATAATGTCCGAAGCAGAAAATTCATTTCATTTGAACCGAAGAAAAGACGCAGTTAAACCGGTTCGAAGGACCAATTCTATTTTTCCCCGCAGAAACTGTATGTGTTTAGTCGGAGTGGAGCGGCACAGCCACAAATGGCGATTTGTAGTCAATGAGCTGTGCGCAAATTACAACCACTTCCATGCAGCCAAAATGAAATGCGCGTCGTTCGAAACCTCCAAGAGTCGGTACCGGTTTCTCATGGAATTTTTCGGTTATGTCTGTCCTAAATTTCGCATTGACCCGAGAGACTTGAAAAGCAAACATATTCAGGATTATTTCAGTTGGAAAATCCACGAGTTAGCCTCTGAAGGATGCGGCGAAGAAAATATCAAACTCAGAATCAAAAACCTTCGAAGCTTCCTAAGCTTTTTCTGTCGATGGATCGCAAAACCCGGTGTCGTTCCAAGTTATCAGGACCTCATAGCGCGCTCCGGTTATCGCCCGAAAGAACTCAAGATGCCTTCGTCACGAGCGAACGCGCTCAGCATTGATAAAGTCGAGCAGTCGATCGTCCGCGCTTTTCAGATCGACGTGCGCCTCGGCTTTCAGTTAAGCTTTATGGCGTTCTTCGGACTGCGCCCGAAAGAGTCCGTCGGACTCGTACTCAGTAAATGTGTTGTGCTCGGAGGAGATCTCGCTTATCCGTACATAAAGATCCAGACCGCAAGCGGATCAAAAGGAGGGCGCCCTAGAAGAATTGAGGCTTCCAATCCTTCTCAGGTTAAATTCATCAATGTCATGATGAGTCTTGCCGAGGAAATGAACATTGATGCGCTTTGCTGGCCGGATATGACCATCCACCGGGCAGCCGCTCGACAGCAGAGGTTGATGAGTAAAGAGCTCGAGCTCAGCAAAGATTCCTTCGACGGCTCCGCCTACCAGTTTCGTCACAGCTTCGCCAACAGTTTTAGTGCCTTAATCTCTTCCGGTGAACCGTTAAGAGATCTCTCCGAGAATCTCGGACACGCTAGAGAAGAGATCGCGGCCGCATATCTGGGATCTTCCGGAAGAGCAGGAGAGGACAGTATTCTGGAACTTGCCCGAGCACTCGCCCACTGTGAATTTGAACCCGAGTCATTCATGATTCGACTTTGCCGACTAATTATTGAGATTTCGTTCACGGATCTCCGATTGGCGCTTTCTTTGGCTCTTTGGGTGCTTAAAACCAGAGATGACGAAATTTACTGCCCGATTCAGTTGCTGAAAAACCGTCTGATCGGCGAGAAAAAATCGCTCCTCAGCCCGGAAGAAATCCTGGATCAACTGTCCGAACATTCCGAGAAATCTAAAGTACGTGAATTTATGATGCGTGCTCAGGGCTTTTTAAATTTGGATACAGTGGAACAAAGGGTTCTTACACCGCTGACGAATCGGATATTTTTCGGATGATGAAACATACCCATATTTGGAAGTTCAATGCCTTAAAAACCTAAAAAATTACTAAATATGCTACCAATTCGGGAAATCACTAATGAAACCTATGAAACCTGCTGATATTCAAGGTGTTAGAACGGCTGTTTTTACAAAAAAAAGTCTAAAAAACAGTAAGTTGAACGCGTAAAAATTGGCGTGATTACTGGGTTTCACGTACAATGCTTAGTGTCGAAACTCTTCGAGATTATTGTGTTTACAAAGTTAGAAAGAAAGACGGTCAGACACATGATGCTGTCCGTTGCACTTATCGCATTAGGTTACATTGTCGCTGTAGTTGGAGCTGATAGTAATTCTGTTATCGTAGCCGGTCTTCTGATTATGCTTGTCGGCTGGTTCTTCCTCCTTCGTTCCGGTCATGGAACACTCCATCCAAAAAGCGCCTCCGTCGCAAAATTAAATAGATTAAAAGAAAGCGTCGAGTAAAAAGCCTACGCGGCCAAATTATCGCTAAACTGCTGAATGTTGTTGAACATCAGCAGTTTTTTCAATTATGAAGCTCATAGTCGTCGTCGATAATCTTTGCTGTAAATCCGGTCTTCTTGCGGAATGGGGGTACTGTGCACACCTTCAGAGCGAATCAGGTGAAATTCTTTTAGATACCGGCGGTCCGGGTCATGTTCTTGAACACAATCTCCGCTGCTTAAACCTTTCCGTGAGCGCGCTGAAGGCGATTGTCCTCTCGTACAGCCACTATGATCATGTATCCGGCATCCTGGATCTGGTATATCGAGCCAAGGAAGCCGTTGTTTATGCAGGAGACGGAATACAGACCGAACGCAGAGGCGATGCGGACGCAAAGAGAAGAAACGGCGGATTCGATATCCGTACACTGCCTAAACACTGTCTGGTAAAAGATTATGAAACGGTGCTTGCGGATGTGTATGCGTTTACGGTACCAAAAAACGAGCGAAATCCGCATTTTGTCTGCTGTCGTAATCTTTGGGAAGTTGACGGACAAGGTTCTATCGTTCCGGACGGTTTTGAGGACGACCTCTCAATGGCGGTCCTGACGGAAAACGGCTGGTCTCTTCTGCTCGGGTGCGCACACGCGGGACTTCCAAATATTCTGGAGCGAGCAAAGACGCTCTTTGGAATTGAAGAGTTTGACACGATTGTCGGCGGTACGCATTTATGCAGCGTTTCGCCGGAACACTATGACGAATGGCTTGACAAACTGTCTCAGTATAAAGTCTGTCGCTGGCGTCCCAATCACTGCACGAGCTTTAAAGCGGCTTCGGCTCTTGCCGCTCGCTTTACTGACGTGGATTGGGCGGGCTGCGGAACTGTCCTTGAGCTCTAAATCGTATACATCACGGCAAAATAGTGTGTAATGCTGCCGCCGAGCACAAATAAGTGCCAAATTGCATGATGGTAGGGAAGTTTCTGCCAGTTGTAGAAAATTGTGCCGAAAGAATAGAGCAGACCTCCGGTAACGAGCAGCGCGATACCCTGTGTCGGAAGCGCCTCGATGACCGGTTTGAACGCCAGAAGCACCAGCCAGCCTTGGAATAGATACAAAAAAGTATTGAGTTTGTCGCTTTTTTTGATGAGCCACGGCTGGAAGGCTATCCCGAATATTGCGACCAGCCAATTGAGCGCGCAGATGGTGATGCCCAGCCAATCGGGCATCAGATTCAGCATAAACGGAGTATAGGTTCCGGCGATCAGCAGAAATATCGCGGAATGGTCCGCAATCTGCAGTTTTCGCTTTGCCTCGACGTTGGGAATCGCATGATAGAGCGTACTTGCGAGATAAAGCAGAATCAGCGAGGCGCCGAAAATAGAAAATGTTGTGATAGATAACGCGTTCCCGTGATGGGCGCTGTAGATCACAAGAAAAACCAATCCCACAATAGCGGCAACAAACGCTAAACCATGGGATACGGCATTGGCTATTTCCTCGCCGGTGCTGTAGAAACGCTCATTCGTACGCGTGAAGCCGGAATAGGTGATTTGCATTATTTTTAACGGTATTAGAAACCGTCCTCCCCATAGATTCTTCAATCAAATATAAAGAGATGCATGAACGAAATTCACCTCAAAAATCGTCAGTTTGTAACAAAGCAATTCTGTAGCATGAGAGGCGATAATCCGTGACAAATTTTCTAAAATCCGTGAAGTAAACAACCTCACATAGGAGATACTCAGTGAAAAACCTTACCCTATCATTCAACGCTCAGCATCGTCTCACTGCGGCGAAGCTTGCAGCCGCTGTGGCTCTTTTAATTGCCTGCTCAAAGATTTCTTTTTCAATCGGTCCTGTTCCCCTGACGATGCAGACGTTTGGTGTCGCGCTGATCGGTGCGGTTTTGGGTGCCAGACTGGGTTTCTCAGCAGTTCTGAGCTATTTACTGCTTGGCTTTGCCGGTTTACCTGTGTTTGCGACGCCCCTCTGCGGTCCGGCCGCTTTCTTCGGCCCGACGGCGGGTTACCTTGTCGTATTCCCGTTTGCAGCCGCTTTAGCCGGCTTCTTAGCGCAGCGCGGCTTTACCGGAAAGCGCTTCATTGCTTCTTTCTTTGCTCAGAGCGCCGTCAACATTCTGATTGTAGCAGGCGGTGCACTTTGGCTCTCCTTTACCATCGGAGCAGAGAAGGCGATTGCCGTTGGATTCCTTCCGTTCGTAATCGGCGCGTTCCTGAAGTCTGTTTTAGGCGCAGCCGTCCTCTATGCGGGAACCCTTTTCTCCAAGAGAAAATAAGCTTTTTAATTAATTAAGCCGACCGGTCGTATCTTAGAATTCTCAATTCTTGTGAATTTCCAAGATAAATACGATCGGTTTATTTTTATATAGGGTGATATTAATAGTTTTATCTTCGTTTATTTATTTACATACTGAATTTATGAATATTTAATAAAAAATAAATCTTAATTAAATTGATCATAATTTAATAAACAATATATATTCAGGTTTTTACCGATCTACTTAAGTCTGTAGTCGCTTTTTTAGGGATAGCTTAAATTTCGCTTAACGATTCAAGTTTAGTTAATTGAATCGACTCACCTCTACCACGGAGAACTACTTATGAAAGTTAAAACTATTCTTTGTTTTGCAGCGACTCTGCTTTGTGCAGCCGCGTTCAGCATGAGTGCTCAGGCCCAGCTCAAAAACAGCCCGATGCACGCTCAGCTTCCTGACAATGCTCAGACAAAAGACTGTCTGATGTGTCATCAGTCTTATGCGGCCGTCGCTCAGAAGACAGCTAAGATGGAACCCAATCCTCACAGCAACCACCGCGGTGAACAGAACTGCACCAACTGCCACAGCGTTAAAGGCAAACCTCATTTTGAATGCAATGATTGCCACAGTTTCAACATCAAAATGAAAGGAGAATAAGAAATGACTAAATTTTCTCGCCGTTCTTTCCTCGGCACAGCCGCTGCCGCTTCTGCCGCAGCTGTTTCCGCTCCCGCTATGGCAGCTTCCACTTCTGCCGGTAATCTTCCCGCCAAATGGGATGACACCGTTGACGTAGTCGTTCTCGGCTGCGGCGGTGCCGGTATGATGGCTGCCTGCCAGGCTCATGACGCCGGTGGTAAAGTCGCTATTTACGACGCAGGTCAGTCTCCTTTCCATACAGCTACAAACCTCTGCGGCGGCCTCTTCACAGCTTGGGGCTCTCGCATGCAGAACGCTGATCCGAAAGGCAAAAAAGACTCCTGGCAGCAGTTCGCTGAAGACATCATGGCTTATGGCAACTACATGAGCCTGAAAGAACCGGTTTACTGCTTTGCAAAACATTCCGGCAAAGCATTCGACTTCCTTGAAGACGCAGGTCTTGCCAAACATCATCTTGAACCGTATGCTGGCCATTCTCAGCTTCGCGCACACCGTCAGGACTCTTTCAAGGGCCGTGACTACATCGAAGTTCTGGTTAAACAGCTCGACAAACGCGGTCTGAAGATCAACCACGGCATGGGCGTCACCAAGTTCTACTTTGACCTGGCTACCGACACCGTTGTCGGCGTGCAGGTTGGCGAAGGCGACAAGGCCAAAAACGTTAAGGCGAACAAGGGCGTTATTATGGCAACCGGCGGTATCACCGGTACTCCTGAATCTCTTGACCGCTGGGTTCCGAGCGTTGCAGGCAAGGGCGTTGCTATCGGCGGACCGAAGAATGATGGTACAGCCATGATGGTTGCTGTTCGTGACGTCGGTGTTCCTCTGTCTCACATGCAGTACATCGCTTCCTATCCCTGCGGTATCGTTGTGAACGGCCGCAATGGCCCGTACTGCCGCTGGTGGTTCATCACCAATAACGGCGGTATCCTGGTTAACAAGAACGGTCAGCGCTTCATTACAGAAAAAGAAGGTATCTGCCATGTGACACCGCATCTAGCATTCCAGCCCGAAGGCTGCCACTATGTCCTTACCGACCAGGACGGTTGGGATCGTACACTGCAGAAGATCAAACTCGGTGCTCTGATTGGTCTGCCGAGCTGGCCTGCTGAAAGAGTTGAAGCCGAATTCAAAACCGGCAAGAACCTCTGGAAGTGCGACACTATCGACGAACTCTGCCAGAAGTCCGGTGTCAATGCTGATGGTCTCAAGAAACAGCTTGACGTTTGGAACAAGGCTGTTGAAAGCAAGAACGATACACAGTTCGGCCGTACAGACCAGCAGTGGAAACTTGGCCGAGGTCCTTGGTACATGATCCGCATGGAACCGTGGAACAACCTCTCCTGCGGCGGTGTTCGTGTTAACGAAGACATGCAGGTTCTCGGCTGGGATATGAAACCGGTCAACAACTTCTACGCTGCCGGTGAAACAGTTGCCGGTGTTCACGGCGCCTTCTACTGCGGCGGCAACGCCTGCGGTTTTGCACACACATCCGGTTGGGTTGCCGGCCAGAATGTGATGGGCAAGAAGATTGGCTAATTTGTAGTTCTGTGGTAAGCGGACGCTCCGATTGGGGCGTCCGACTAAGTTCCTCGCCTTAATCGGCGAGGTCTTTTTTTATATCAGCTTGTGATGCGCTAAATAAGCAGCTGTCGTTTCCTCGACGCAGCTGTGCCATTTCGGAAGAATCACATCAAAAGTCTCCTGAAACGCTAAATTCCCGGGTTCCTCTGCCGGATGCGATGTTTGTAACTGCTGATACTGAACCTTGGCGAGAGGGCGGTCGGGAAGAATTTTTGAGAGCAAAGCGCGAATGTACTCGATGACTTCCGACCTAAGCGGAGTGCCGTTGGCGCTAATCCTGCAGCTGCCGCACAGATCCGGGTTGGAAAGCGCTTTAAGAGCGGCTTTTATCGACATTAAACTCAACAGGCGGCAGTCAATAAGGTCGACATGGTCGTCTTCTTTTACAACGACGCGTTTTCTATTAAGAAAGATCTCTATCCAGTCCGTCACAAAGTTTCTGTTATCCGGGCTGATAAGCAGCTGAGGCAGCTCAAACGTCAGGCAGTGACAATTCTCATTTAAAGGGAAAGGCGTTTTCGTGTCGTGCCAGCTCACGAGAAGAGAGTCAGTGTCCTGCAGGGCGTGAGATATTGCTTCATAAACAGATGTCGTGTACTTAACTTGTGCGCGTTTGGTTTCCGGCGCAAAGAAAACAACAGAAGGCTTTCTAACCGTCAGAAACGCAGCTAGAAGGGAGCTGTCCGAACGAGGAATATCCTGCTCGCTAATTAATAATAGGGAGCCGTTTTTACGAATCTCACCGCTGAGATAAGGTTCAAAAGGTTCAGCCTGTCCCAATAAAACAAACCGATAATCCGCATCCGTCATACAACTGTCGTATCGTTAGAGTCACTGACCCAATATCCTTCGTAGTCCGGAGGAACAAGGCCGGGAAGGTCCTGAATAAAATCGCAGAACCAGTTTACAAAGCGTTCAACTTCTATTCTGTTTCGATCCTTGCGGCTGAGATAGATCGGCTGCAGGGGCAGAGTCCAGTCTGAAAGAACCGGAACAACCTTGCCTTTTAACAGTTCTTTAATATAGAAGTACTTTGGGCAGTACAGGCCGATACCTTTTGAGGCAAGAACAATATTTTTAACCGCTCCCGGATGATTAAAGCGCACAACCGAGTGTTTATGCAGCGGAAAGCTCTCGGTTCCTTTGCGCAGAAAGAAATTCATTTCCCGGCCCTGGGAATAGTAGGAGAACGTGTGGTGCTCACGCAAATCGCGCGGACTGCGGATAGGGTATTTCTGGGCTGCTAAGTACTCCGGTGTCGCGACTAAAAGGTTCTCCAGTCCGCAGATCAGTTTGGAGTCTCGTGTAGAGATATTGACCTGGACCGGAGTGATCACAACATCAAAGTTTGAGAAAGAATCCGGCGAGATGAGCTCTAAGTATCCTAATGAGCGTAAAGAAAACGACACGGTGCTGTCCATATCGATATACTCGCCGAGTGCCTGCGAGATGATTTCCTCGCTGAAACCGATCGGTGCGACGATCGTGATATGTTTCTGTTCGTTGTGATGAACGTCCTGAAGGTCTTTGAAGACGGACGCTGCATCGAATACGACGCGCCGCATACGAGAGAAGGCCAGGGAACCTGCAGCAGTCAGCACTAAATTCTTGCCGCGGCGTTGGAAGAGGTCGGTGCCGAGTTCGCTTTCAAGTTTATTGAGACGTCTTGAAATAGAAGAGGGTTCAATACGCATTTCTTCGGCAACCTTAGCAATTGAGCCTTTGGCCACCACTTTGAAGAATAATCGCCAGGTGTCAAGATCGGAAACTGTACTCATAATTTTTTCAAAACATCATACTTACGGATGATTAGTGTTGCCAATTGTAAGTAACTCAATAGGCATGTAGAACAATTAGAAATCGTATAGTTAGTTGTTTTTCAAAGTTATTTTAAAGATTAATTATTGAGTATAAATGTAAATTGCCTTTTTAGGCAATGATATATGACAAAATTTGTCATTGTTGAATGGAAATAATAGGCGCAGAATATACCCGTCAGTCAATCTTGGCTGACGGATATCTCCTGATTGGTTGTTAGATATGCGAAGAGAGAAAGCATATTGAACACTTAAGCCTTCTTCGGAAAGAGAGAGCCGAAGAAGGTTTTTTTTGTCCGCACGGATTCTACCCCAAATCCAGTCGTTTTTTCTCCGCTGCTCGGCATCAGATTTTTAAATTCATCTTCGACAAAGATATCCTCCGGATACACCGGTGCAATTTTTTTTAATCCAAAAAACAAAATTAAAAAAGAAGCAGATTTTATCCTCCTGATGAAATCATCGAATGATCAGACTTTACATGATGTCAAAGAAAATACTCATAAGAGCACAATTCAAAAGTCAGAAAAATTAGCACTACAAGATTTTTTAGTTCCAAAAGAGGGAAGTGGTGCCTGAAACAGATTTAATTAACTTTATATTAATTAACAATCATCAATGTTTTATAGATATTAACATTAGAAGAGAAAGAATAAACAGATAAAAGAAAAATTAAAAACAGTTTAAATAATTATTTTCATTTTAAAATTAAAACTATACAAATAATTTATTTAATCACTATTTATTTTAATTTTAATAAAAGATCAAAATAACTTAGTTAGCTTCTCTGCATATTTATTATGAATTTCTTTTTATTTAGGTATTTGAAATTTTTTAAATCCATTGCCACGATTTAAAATAAAACCTAAACGAAGCAAAAGAGTGAGCAGTTAAGACGATTGAGACAGCAAATAGCAGCCATAAGATTATGACAGAAAGCCGGCTGGGGATATCACAAAATAGTTATTCACAACGCATTGTGAATTTGCATTGAATCATATTTTTCTTTCATATTCCGTTAGTTATATACATTCGGTTAAGTATAAACACTTAAATCGACGATATAAATATGTCCTGATATATATTGTTATTTCAATCTATTAGAATGTTTATCAAGAATAAACTTTAAATTTTACTATTTTTGCTGACGGCGATTGTTAAGAAATTAAATTACATATATTCATCTAGTTATAAGTTTCCTTGAAGTATTGAAATTTCATACAGCATCTCGTACTGTATAAATAACTGTATAAATAATTTGTACAGTAGCTTTTTGACAGTCCCTCTGGAAAAGGCTCTTGAAGTGTTGGATTTCTAAATCATTGACCGATGCCTTCAAAATAAAATAAGATGAATTTTGAAAACGTAAATTAATTAAATTAAAAAAAATTAAATAAGTTGATACATAATGAATTTCTATTCTTATTATTATCAATTGATTTGTGTTCTCTACCCTATCGGAGCAGAGCTTGCCTCAATTTTCTTTCTATAGAATTAAAGCCTATATAGAAATTTGTTTTGTTTACTTCTGGATTGAAATTTGTTAGAAGTTTGTTTATTGATGTTTAACTTTTAGTTGTCTATTTTATAAATCTTGATTCATATTTTAATTAATATCTTTCTTAAATAAAAATAAGGCGGTTTACGCTTTAACTGTGTCTCTATCGAGTCTCTTTTAAAATTTTTATCGGATGTATAATGATTAGATAAATAACAGACTGATCAAATTGAATAATTTAACGAAATTTGAATGTCTCAAAATCGGGGTGATTTTACATGAGTTTTAAAAAATGAGTTCGTAAAAATTCTCTCCCGCCTTCATATATTCGTAATTTCCTTCGTATAAGATTTTTAAATGTTGTAATCATCGAAACAATTATTCATTCATCTCTGGAGAATTTGTTATGCAGCGTCGCAGTCTTATTAAAGGAGCCTTCGCAGGTTTCCTTGCCGTCTCTTCTTTATCACTTGCGGTTACGTCCTTTGCCGCCAATACCGTCACCCTCAAAGTTGGTGCTTCGCCTTTGGTTTCCGGTGACGTCCTTAACTTTGTTAAGCCTGAATTGGCTAAAAAGGGTATCGACCTGAAGATCATTGAATTTACAGACTACATTCAGCCCAACTTAGCGCTGGCCGATAAAGAAATTGATGCAAACCTCTTTCAGCACAAACCGTTCATGGAAAAATTCTGCCAGGATAGAGGACTGAAACTGACTGCGCTGCCCGGCATCTATATCGCCCCGATCGCGCTTTACTCTAAAAAGATTAAAGACGTTAAAGAAATCAAAAAAGGCGATCGCCTCACAATCCCCAATGACCCGACAAACGGCGGACGCGCCCTTCAGCTTCTTGCAGGCGCTGGACTGCTTAAACTGAAACCCGGTGTCGGTCATATGGCCACTGTTGACGATATCGTTGAAAATCCGCTGAAGCTCAAAATCATTGAAGTGGAAGCCGCAACGCTGCCTAGAACACTTGACGACGTCAGAGCCGCCGTTATTAACCAGACCTACGCGCTGCCTGCGGGACTGAATCCGCTTAAAGATTCTCTGCTTCTGGAGTCTAAAGACTCTCCTTACGCCAATATGCTTGCGATCCGTACCGGAGATGAAAAGCGCCCCGAAATTGAAACCCTCGACGCTGCGCTCCATACACCTGAGGTGAAACAGTTTATTATCGAACGCTTCAAAGGTTCTTTAATTCCTTCTTTCTAAACGGCGAACTTAAATGAAAAAACGTAATTTCCTGCTCGCATGCGGCTTTTCTCTGATTTTCGGTCTGTCTGCGGCTCAGGCGGCTGAAACACTTAAAGTAGGCGCTACTCCTGTTCCGCACGCGGATATTCTTAACGTGGTGCAGCCTATGCTGGCAAAACAGGGCGTAGATCTGAAAATCGTGGAATTCTCTGACTATGTGCAGCCGAATCTTGCGCTCTCGGATAAAGACCTCGATGCGAATTTCTTCCAGCATCTTCCTTATCTGGAAACCTTTGCTAAAGACCGCGGTCTGAAATTAATCTCCGCAGGCTCCGTTCATATCGAACCGATGGGCGTTTACTCCAAAAAAGTAAAGAATCTTGCGGATCTTAAAAAACGTGCTTCTGTTGGTATTCCCAACGATCCGACCAACGGCGGAAGAGCCCTTCAGGTGCTTGCTAGCAATGGACTGATCAAGATGAAAGAGGGCGTAGGTGTTAACGGAACTCCGCTTGATATCGTTGACAATCCTAAGAATATCCGAATCGTAGAAGTTGAAGCGGCGACACTGCCTCGCGCCTTGGACGATTTGGATGCGGCGGTGATCAATTCCAATTTTGCGCTCGGCGCGAATTTAAATCCTTCTAAGGATGCGATCGCTATTGAATCCAAAGATTCTCCGTATGCGAACGTGATCGCTGTGCGCGCGGGAGATGAAAAGAGGCCGGCAATTGAAGCACTGATGAAGTCGTTGCATTCGCCGGAAGTTAAAAAGTTTATCGAAGATAAATATAACGGCGCTGTAGTGCCCGCTTTTTAACGAATTCCGCGGAATTCCCCGTGCGTAAGCGCGGGGATGGATAGCGGCCGGCCGAATGTCAATTCGGCCGTTGATTTTTGATATATCTCTCAATAATGGCAGTTGTTGCTCCGTCTCCAACTGAAATTACACAGTAACTTTTTGTCCAAAAGCGTTTGCCCCAAAGCATCCTTCGAATCTGATTGAAGAATTCTTGACGAATTTTCAGAGATGATTCGGTTTTTAGTTTACGTACCAGATTTGAAAGGCAAATTGTCGGAGGGTAAGAGATCAATAGATGAACATGATCTCCTTCTCCCGAGCACTCCAAAAACCTGACTTGATCCCGTTGACGCAAGTCAGCAAAAATTTCTTTGAGTCTTTCCAAGATCGTTGATGAAATAACTTTTCGTCTGTAAGCTACTAAAGATCAAGTGAGCTTTGAGATTGAAAACACAATGAGAACCGGTAGATAACTGCATATGATTCAAAGAGTCGAGCGACACGTTATTCGTAAAAACAATG
>Ga0209064_1000634_pt1 | contig 74716 bp, 72 predicted proteins | sample Inofromicrocosms_FD_187498 | JGI IMG/M metagenome (GOLD analysis project Ga0209064, IMG submission 187498) | Mouse cecum microbial communities from Vienna, Austria - Inoculum for glucosamine and mucus D2O microcosms (SPAdes) (version 2) | ecosystem: Host-associated > Mammals > Digestive system >...
TTGTGTTCATGATTGTTTTTCAGGTTCAAAGAATCGACGTTGTATCGTCTTGTATTTACTTCGTTTTTCCTGTCCGGTTTTCAAAGAGCGTCAGCACCCATGACAGATGCCTCCATCGCCTGCGGCTTCCGAAGTCACAAGCTTTTCAAAGATACTGAATGGGCGGTCCGGCTGTCAAGCCCGGCTATGCCCCTCAGCACTCTTATATCTTAACTCATCCGCAAGAGTCTGTCAACACATATTTTGAACTTTTTGTTCTTTTATGTGTTATGACTTGTTGGTTTATCCAAATCACTTGCGGCTCACTTATAATACCACACCCTCACAGAAGTGCAACCCCTTTTCTGCACTTTTTTGCATTTTATTTCCGATGTCCATCAATTAATGCAAACCCGGGTTTTCCTCCACTCGCAAAGAAAAGACCGGCACATCTTCTGTACCGGCCTGTACTGCATACCTGAACTGTATTGAAGCAGTGTCTATTTTTGTTCTTCTGCGGAGTCTGTATCAGTCTTGTCGTCCGCCTTTGCGTCACTGTCTGTCGCTTCCTGAGTCGGCTCCACCTGCACTTCCGGTTTCACTTCCTCAACCAATACTGTTTCCACCGGTTCGTCAGCAGTGACTTCTGGCGCCTTTGCAGGCTTGGCGGATTCTTCTGTTTTCTCAGACGCAGTCACTGCAGCGGCCTGCTGTTTCTGAGACGGCAGTTCCGGTGTCCGGTGCACAACCTGAGACCAGGTCAGTCTGTTGCCTTTGGATGCAATCATCCAGGCTGTCAGCAGCGCAAAGCCGGCAAGTTCCAGAACAAGCACAAAGATCCCGTATCCATTCGTTCCATGGCGACGCGCGTCTGAAGCCCTCCAGCCTCCCGGCTTTTCCAGCGTACCCGATCCAATCCCATCAGATACCATCATCAGCGACACCACAGAGGTGGCTTTTGCACCACTGTCTTTGGACTGACTGTCAGCAGCATCAGACTTTCCGCTGTCTGCCTTCTCGTTCCCTGCATTCCTGTCCGACCCTGTGTCGTTTCCGGCCCCGGATCCTGCATTGTCTGTTGCCCCCGATGTGCTGTCTTCGCCGTTCCGGATCCGGGTATCGTTCCGGTATCCGGATCCGCCCTGTTCACCACAGAAATCATCATCGAAGAAATCATCCTCAAAACGGTCATCATCGAAGAAGTCATCCTCATCCTCAAAGGAATACCGCCGGCTGTCACCGGATTCCCGGTTCCTGTCTTCATCAAAGAAGAACCCTTCGTCGTCATCAAATCCCCCAAACGACCAGTCACGTTCCTCAAACCGCCCGACTCTCCGGTCCTCGCCGAACACATCCATGCCCGTTGCCACGGCAGATCCCGCCAGAAGCACAAGACCTGTACCGCATACTATATTTTTCCAAACTCGTTTCATTTTCCATTCCTCCTCATGGGTTCAAGAATATGCGCCAAGGCTTAAACGAACCTGAAAGAAACGAAAAATTTCAGCAATACCGGTTGATGAGCCAGAGAATCACGACGAGAATCCCCAGAATGCCGAATGTGACTACATACGCCCGGCCCGGGATCCAGTCCGGCAGATATCCCGCAAGGCGGTAGACCAGGCTGTCCATGGTGGACTGAACTGTTTCAGTGGTCCTGTCTACAGCTTTCTGTTCTTTTTTCTCGTCTTTCTTCACATTCTTCTCGGCTTTTTTGTCCTGCTTCGAGGTACCGGAGCCGGTGGTGGCGGTTCCGGTGGACGCCCCTTCTGTTACGGCCTGTTCGGATTCCTCCGTGGTAATCACCGATGCGTCCCAGAGTTTCTGTCCGCTGTCGCTGAGGACGGAATCAGCGGATTTCAGTACGATTTCTGCTGCTTGTCTGGAGAAAGGATCGACCCCTTCCGCAAAGAGAGTAAGTCCCATGATGACCGCCAGCACAATCAACGCGCCGATGATCCGCATGGCCCATTTACGATCTCCCATTCCCTGTTTCCCCTCGTTTCAATATATCCCCTGTCTGAAAAAGCCGGGAATCCCGGCTTTCTGCATTATCGTCGGCTGTGTCTGCCGTGGCCGCACAGCAATGCGGTGAGCAGGGCAACCGCCGCTGCGATGGAAACACCGCAGATGATTTCCTTTTTGTGGGCTGCAGCCTGGGAGCGCAGTTCCTGGAATTCATCTTCCGCCATGACCTTTGCTGCCTCCATGTCCCGGAGCATGACGGCTTTTTTCTCCTCGTATTCCTTTTCCAGCTGTTCCCTTCGCTGGTCGAATTCCTTCTCCATCTCTTCCAGCCGGGTATCCAGCTCTGCCTTCGCTTTCTTCAGATCTTCCTCTGCCTTGCGTACTTCATCCGTTGCCGGAGCTGCTGTATTGACAGCAGCAGGTTTCTTTTCCTGTTCAGACATACCTGCGCCTCCTTGTCACTGCATTTATTATAGTGTGCCCGATGGGGTTTGGGTTCCCTGACTGCCCGGCAATTTGGCGGACTGAAGCAGGCCAAACAAGAGAATGTGTGCTGATGGCTGTGATACAGTCAGGACATGAACAAAGAACACAACTCTGTCCCTGATACAAGGTTTACGCTGCAGGACCTCGCGATGCGGGCCATGAAAGAACACCCTGATCAGTATCGGCTGGCGCCGATCATTCTGGCAGCCGTGGACGGCAAACTCATGGAACTGGGAAAGTCAGTCCAGGCTGACACCAGCATCCGCTTCATCACCACAGAGGATCCCACAGGCCGGATGGCACTGGTGAGGACGACGATTTTCTCCATGCTGAAGGCCTTTTTTGCACAGGCTGGCCGCAGCAATGTGCGAACCATCACCGTGGACTTCCAGATCCAGGACGCGCTGTTTGTCCGGCCCGCCGGACACTTTCATCTGGATGAACAGCTGCTGGAGGGTGTGGCCCGCAGAATGCAGGAATACGCACAGAACCGCTACCCCATCCACCGCCGGCGGGTCCTGACACAGGAGGCCATCCAGGAATTCTCCCGGTACCGGATGGATTCCAAGGCCCGTTTGTTCCGCTACCGACTGTCCGGGACTGTGCACATCTACTCCCTTGGCAATTTCGTGGATTATTTCTACGGTCATATGGCGCCAGATGCCGGGTATGTGAAAAACTTCCGGCTGATTCCCTGGGATGACGGGTTCTTCCTGCAGATCCCCCGCACACGGGATGAAGCTGTATTCGATCCGGCTGCACATGAAAAGGAGTACGCCACCCTGCGGGAGTCCCATATCTGGGCACAGAAACTGGACTGCGAGGATGTGGCGGATCTCAACGGCTGGATCTGCAAGGGGCAGGCATCGACACTGATCGGCATCCAGGAGGCGCTGCAGGAGAAGAAAATCGGCCAGATCGCCGAATCCATTGCCTCGGATGGACACCGGCGGATCGTCATGATCGCCGGCCCGAGTTCGTCTTCCAAGACCACGTTCGCAAAACGGCTTTGTGTCCAGCTCCAGGCACTGGGGCTGAACCCGGTGCAGCTTTCCATGGATGACTGGTTCAAAAACCGGGAAGACTCCCCGCGGCTGCCGGATGGAAGCTATGATTTCGAGTCCCTCGAGGCAGTGGACCTGGACCAGCTCAACCGGGACCTGGAGGACCTGCTGACCGGGCAGCCGGTGATGATGCCTGTCTACAACTTCCTTCTGGGGAAACGGGAATACCATGGGCGGATCCTGTGCATGAACCCGGGGGATGTCCTGGTGATCGAAGGCATTCATGCCCTGAATCCCCGCATGGCGGAGGCCATTGAGCCAGGGTCGCAGTTCAGGATCTACATCAGTGCCCTCACCCAGCTGGCAATCGACCAGCACAACCCCATCCCCCCGGAGGACGGACGTCTGCTGAGGCGCATCGTGCGGGATGCCCGTACCCGCGGCTACAGCGCAGAACAGACCATGGAGATGTGGCCGGCTGTCCGGACGGGAGAAGAAGTCAACATCCTGCCGTTCCAGGAAAATGCGGATGTCTTCTTCAACAGTGCCTGTGTCTATGAACTGGCGGTGCTGAAGCAGTATGCCGAGCCGCTGCTCTTTGATATCCAGCCTTCGTCCCTGCATTACGAAGAAGCCAGGCGGCTGCTGAAATTCCTGGACTATTTCCTGGGCATTTCTTCCGAGGATATACCAAAAAACTCCCTGCTGCGGGAGTTCATCGGCTGAAAGAGTGCAACCTGCAGGTCCGGTCCTGGTGACCGGATCTGTTTTTCGCTGTTCCGGCCCTACAGCCAGAGACACAGGCCGGTGACAAAAGCCGCCACCAGGCAGGCAATGGCCAGATACTGGCAGATCTGTGCCGCCATGAGAATGGCTCTTTGCTGCTTCAGGCTGCGCTGTGCCAGGGATGCGGCTTCGTCCATCATGTCCATAAACTCATCAAAATGTCCCTCGGGTGCCGGTGCCACATCCAGGCGGCTGCGCAGGGCTGTGCAGTCGGGAAATCCGGTGATCCGCGGCCACAGCCGGGTAACGGATGCAGTGACCATGGAGGCCAGGAACAGTCCCGTCACAATGGAAGCCGCCAGCAGGGTGAACAGCCAGGGAAGATGCAGGGGCAGACTGAGTCTGAGAAGACACAGCGATGCAATCAGGAGCAGGACACTCACAAGCTGGATCTCGAAGGACAGCCGGTGCATATCCGTTTCCCGTCCCAGTTCCTCTTTGTATTTTCGTTCCATCAGCTTCTCTGCATAGTCGTGTTTCTGTTTCATGGTCCGCTCCTTTCCGGATGCCGTCTGACCAGGCATCCTTCACTGCCTCTGACAGTACCAGACAGGGACTGCAAAGAAAAACAGGAGACATTCTGTTTCCACCTTTTCCGCCTTCGGATCCGCGGCATTCTGCAACACTCTTTGTTTCAGGGCGGCTATACTGAAAAGGAATGGATGCACACCGGCATCCGCAAGGGAGAATACCATGATTGAATACAGATTCGAACCCGAACTGCACCGCAGTGCAGCATATGACGGCTCCAGCTGCATTGGAGAATGCGACTATGTGGACAGAAACGGCGCCTGGACGATCACGCACACGGAAGTCGATCCCGCCTGGGGCGGACAGGGCATTGCCAGACAGCTCGTGCTGATGGTGGCACAGGCGGCCGAAAATCAGGATATCCCTGTGATCCCCGTCTGCTCCTATGCCGTTCATGTGCTTGGCTGATGGTCATCCGCTGGTCGGTGGGGCGCTAAAGCTTACCAGAGTCAATTTCGTTTCACGAAACATTTGATTTGTCAATAGGATTTCAAAAAAACTGAGCGTTTAAGATGACGAATCAACCTCGGATTCGTATCATGGAATCAGAAAGCAAGATGTTCAGCTTTCATCCTTCCTCCTATTGATTGAGCATATCTGAGATCAGGCGCGACGGCGCCTTTTCTCATGATTTGCGCAACAGTCAACCCGTCATTCTCACAGATTGGCGGGTTGTTTGCGTAAAAGCTACCCGAATATCAGCCGGAAACAGCCGGTTTTTCTGTTTCTGGAAAAACTGTACCCAGTTTTGTACCCAGAACGTCTGCAGGCACTGCCGTTTTCAGGTGTTTCTGTACAGACTGTTGCTGGTTCAGATGGCTCAGACTGTCGAATGTGCCCGGCTTCTCGCCAGAGAGCGCCGGATCAGCGGACAGGCCACAATCGCGATGGCCACACCGGCAGCGGACTGCAGAATGTTTTCCGGAATACCGGCTGCAGCCACCATCATGTTCCCTTTCAGGTACCACTTTGCCAGAAAGTATCCCGTCACCATGATCACGGACCCCAGCAGATAAGCCGGGATCCTGGCCTTCTCGCCATACCGGCGGATCAGGCAGCTGACGGCCACGGCTTCCAGGCCTTTGATCAGCAGCGTCGGAAAGAAATAATAGGCATAGCCACCAGCCACATCTGCCAGGGCGGAACCCAGCCCCCCGGCCAGGAAACTGAGGCCGGGACTCAGGAAAGATGCAAATAGCAGGACAAAGCCGTCACCAAGATTGAAATATCCATCCAGGGCATTGGGGATTTTGATATACATCGTGGCCACAAACACAAGCGCCATGCCAAGGGCCGTCAGGACCATATCCTGGATCGTTATGTTCTGTTTCATACAGGGTACCTCCATGTCAGGGATGATACCCCTCTTCTGTCACCGAAAAAACAGACAGATTTTGTATATTTTCAGAGGACAGTTTATGCTTATGGCATGAAACACACCAAAAAGTACCTGCAGCTGTATGACACGCTGTATCACGACATACAAAGCGGGGCGCTTCAGCCGGGACAGCGGCTGCCCTCCATCCGGGAACTCGTCCGGCGCAGCGGCCTCTCCCAGACCACCGTCGAACATACTTTTGCGCTTCTGCAGGAGGAAGGGCTGGTCCGCACTGTCCCTCAGTCCGGCTGCTTTGTTAGCGACATCGTGCCCCGGAACCCCGCCCGGCAGACTGCACCCCGGTCCCCGGCGCCTGTACCTGTACCCCTCTGGAATCTGCAGACCAACACCATCCACCCCGAACTGTTTGACATGAAGCTCTGGAAACGCTGTCTGAGGGAAACACTGGAAGACAGTGACGGCCTTGCCAGTTACGGAGACAGCCGTGGGGATCGTCCCCTGCGCACGGCACTGACGGACTATCTCTACCGCCTTCGAAGACTGCGCACAGATCCTGATTCCATCCTGGTTGGTCCGAGTTACCAGACCCTGCTGTTCATTCTCACCACCCTTGTCGGGCCCCGGCAGACCGTGGCCATGGAACACCATGCGCCTGTTCTCGCCCGACAGGCCTTTGAACAGGCGGGATGGACCATCCTGGAACTGGAAAGCGATGCAGACGGACCGCTGCCAGAGGAACTGAAAAAGCCCTTTGACTGTCTGTACCTGACCACAGCCTGTACCGGAACGAAAAAAAGGGCCCTGCGTGCCAGACAGGACCTGTACCGGAATCTGTTCGTGATCGAGGACGACTACAACGGCGAACTCACCTATGTCTCGGGAGCCCGCAACGCCCTGTCCAGCAGGCTGCCGCAGTCGGTCTACATCGGATCGTTTTCCCGGGTGCTTCTTCCCTCCATCCGGCTGTCGTGCATGGTGCTGCCGCCCTGGCTGATGAAACGATTCGATCCCGGACGCTATGCACCCATGGCCTCCCGGATCGAGCAGTTGGCCCTGGCCCGTTACATCTCTTCCGGCGGACTGGAACGGCATGTCCGACGGCTGAACCGCCAGTACCGGCACCGCTGTCAGACTGCACTGTCCATCCTGGAGGGATACCCCGTCCTGCTGGATGAAGCCTATCTCTGTGTGGAACTGTCCGGGTGGACCCTTCCGCAGGAATTCGGCTGCACCCGCACCGGCTCAGGAATCCGGCTGTCCTTTGCGTCTGTGGCCCTGGGCAGACTGGAACCGGCGTTTCTCGCTGTGCGGGATTCCCTTGAGCCACTGGATGGTACAGGCCGGCTGCCGTCCGGCATTGAGTTCCAGACAGGCAAAACTGGGGGGCATGCGGTTGGCTGAATGCCGGATATTGCCTGGATCCACCACCAGAACCCCTTCCAGTTCCAGGCACCAGGCCACATAGCCGCCTGTCCGCAGGAGCACATCACAGTGCAGTGTGGCTGCGGCATGTGCCAGATCAGCCAGTCTGCCGTATTCAGGTGCGACCAGGATCCGGTGTCCCTCCAGATTCAGGATGCTGCCCGGGGCAGCCATGCACCATCCGGGCTGCAGCGGCTGCCAGGGACCGGACTGCAGATACAGGGTGCCGTCAGCAGAATCCTGTCCCAGTTCTTTCATGCAGCCGGGTCCACACAGATCTCCGGCTGCGGCAATGATTCTCATGCCTTCAGTGTACGCATTTAATTGTCTTGTGTCTTAGAATACAATCACAGGCAAAAAACCAGAACTTTGACCGGCATGATATAATGCGCAGGTATACAAACGTATCACCAGGGAAGGAGTCATGTCATGTCATTCACCATTCACCAGGAGCTGCCCTCTCCGGATGTCCTCAAGGAACTCTATCCTCTTTCTCCCGCGCTGGCCGCGCAGAAAGCTGCGCGGGATCAGGAACTGCGGGATATCTTCGAGGGACGCAGCGACAAATTCATCCTCATCGTCGGCCCCTGTTCGGCAGACAGCGAAGACAGCGTGGCAGAATATGTCCGCCGTCTGAAGGACGTGAACGAAAAAGTCCGGGACAAGCTGTTCATTATTCCCCGGGTCTATACAAACAAACCCCGCACCACGGGTGAAGGCTACAAAGGCATGCTGCACCAGCCCGATCCCAACAGCAAACCCGATCTGCTCTCGGGCATTGTCTCGATCCGCAGGATGCACCTGCGGATCCTGGAAGAGACCGGTCTGTCCGCCGCGGATGAAATGCTGTATCCCAGCAACCGGGACTACTTCGACGATGTGCTCGCCTATGAAGCCGTGGGGGCGCGGTCGGTGGAGAACCAGCAGCACCGCCTGGTGGCATCCGGAGCGGACATTCCCGTCGGGATGAAAAACCCCACCTCCGGGGACCTGTCTGTCATGATCAATTCCGTGATTGCCGCCCAGGCCCCCCAGAGCTTCATTCACCGGATGTTCCATGTCTCCACCCCGGGCAACCCGCTGACTCACACGATCCTGCGAGGCGGCGTGGACAAGCTGGGAAACGCCATTCCCAACTACCATTATGAAGACCTGAAGCGGCTGCAGCGGGAGTATGAAAAGACCAGTCTGGCCAACCCGGCCGTGATCGTGGACTGCAACCACTACAACTCCGGGAAGAAATACAAAGAACAGATCCGGATCGCCAAGGAAGTCATGCACTCCCGCAAATATGACCCGGAGATCCGCAAGCTGGTGAAGGGTCTCATGATCGAGTCCTATCTCAAGGAAGGCCGGCAGGACATCTGCGAGGACTACGAACCCGGACTGTCCATTACGGATCCCTGTCTGGGATGGGAAGACACCGAACAGCTGATTTACGATATTTACGAATCTCTCTGACAGGTGCCAAAGACAGTATGGCCGGCTGGATGCCTGCTGTCATCGGATTCCGCGAATCAGGCCGTCATGGCTCTGTCCGGTACACCGTCAAATGCCCGGGGCTGCAGATGCAGTCCCGGGCATTTTTTCATTGTATTGACTTGTAATCCCTGTCCGGTTCCGGTCTCTGTCCGTGACCGCTCTGGTCCACCGGCGGAACAGATCCAAAGCCGCTTATACGAAATACGTGAAGTTCACGCTGGCTGCCCGGTTATCGAGCAGGTCTGCGGGAGCCGACAGTTCATTGGACAATACACACTGCATACCTGCTGCCTCCTCTGCATCCAGATCGCGCAGATTGTTCAGCAGCAGCCAGGTGCTCTTCATTTCCCTTTCGAATTCCCTGGGCAGCAGATCGGAAAATGCACCCATGATCTTTCGCTTGAATCCCTTGGGAGCATCCGGGTCATACGCCAGGTCTGTGTCAATGATGTCGCCAATGATGTATTCGTATTCACCGTAATCGCCTTCATAAGCCAGGATGGCCTGGTTGAATCGGTCGGCGAGGCGGGGATCCGCTTCTGCATCTGTGCAGAATGCCACCCGTCCCAGGGGATCCTTTGCCGCACTCGTTCTGTACATTTCTGCGATCTCCTTTGCGGTCTTGCCTCCTGCATCTACCAGTCGGATAAAGATCCCGATTTCGTTGTTGTCTAACATACTGCACCTTCCTTTAAATCTGTACCACTGCATGATAGCACAGGTTGTGAAAAGATTCACCTGTCCGCGTCTTATTTTCTGTCCTCTCCTGCCGATGGCTGCTCAGCTCCTGCCGATGGCTGCTCAGCCCTCAGGCAGAGACCTGCCTGATCCCTGCATCCTGCTACAGGCAGCAACCACAGTAAATCCGGGAACATTGGCACGAAAGCCCGTTCTCCAATCCCGGACTGAGGTGTAAAATGAAAGAGAAAGAAAGCCCGGCGGCTCTTTTTTTTGGCCCGGGAAGAAAGGAGCAAAGGATTTGAACGAAAACAAAATGGGTGTCCAGCCGGTGAACCGGCTGCTGGTTTCCATGTCTGTGCCCATGATGGTCTCCATGCTTGTGCAGGCGCTGTACAACGTGGTGGACTCGATCTTCGTGGCGAGGCTCAGTGAGGACGCCCTGACGGCGGTGTCCCTGGCGTTTCCCTGGCAGAACCTGATGATTGCCGTGGGGGTGGGAACGGGCGTGGGTGTGAATGCCTGGCTCTCCCGGTGTCTGGGGGAAAAAGACCAGAGATCGGCGAATGCGACGGCCGAAAACGGCATTTTCCTGGCGATGGCCAGCTACCTGGTGTTTGCCGTGACAGGGATGCTGATTTCCCGGCCATTTTTCACCCTGCAGACTTCTTCCGCTGTCATTGCAGAAGAAGGATTCCAGTATATGTGGATCGTGTCGGTATTCGGCATCGGTCTGTTTCTGCAGACAATGAATGAAAAGATCCTCGCCTCCACCGGCCGGACGAATCTCACGATGGTCAGCCAGCTGGCAGGAGCCGCCATCAACATTGTGCTGGATCCCATCATGATCTTCGGGCTGTTCGGCTTCCCGGCACTGGGTGTGGCGGGCGCCGCCATTGCCACAGTCACGGGGCAGATCATCGGCGGCCTCCTGGGGGTGTGGTTCAACAGCCGCCTCAACCGGGAGATCCAGATCCGGTTTCGGGGTTTCCGGCCCGACCGGGGAATCATCGGGCACATTTACAGCGTGGGTCTGCCGTCCATCATCCTGCAGTCCATCGGCAGCATCATGACCTTCTCCATGAACCAGATCCTGATATCATTCTCCACCACCGCGGCGGCGGTCCTCGGGGTCTATTTCAAGCTCCAGAGCTTTGTCTTCATGCCCATTTTCGGGCTGAACAACGGCATGGTGCCAATCGTGGCCTACAACTACGGAGCGGCGAAGCCGGTGCGGATCATGAAGACCCTGAAGCTGGCCATCGCCTATGCCCTGTCGATCATGGGTGTCGGGCTGCTGCTGTTTCAGCTGCTGCCGGGTGTCTTCCTGGATCTGTTCCAGGCCAGCGACAATATGAAATCCATTGGCATTCCGGCGTTGCGCATCATCTCCCTGTGCTTTGTGCCCGCGGGATTCGGGATCATCTGCGGCTCCTTTTTCCAGGCCATGGGCCATGGCATGATTGCCATGTGGGTGTCTATTGTGCGGCAGCTCGGGGCACTGATTCCCCTGGCGTGGCTGCTGTCGAGAACCGGCCAGCTGAACCTGGTATGGCTGGCGTTCCCGCTGGCGGAAATCGTGGCAGTCCTGATCACGACCTTCGGTCTGCGGCGGGTCATCCGCACCCAGATCCGGCCTCTGTACGGAAAACAGCCTCAGGATCCCGGAACAGCCTGAACCTTTCATTCAATCCCCCGTTCTGCCGGGTATCCAGGTTCTTCCGGGAACCGGTCAGCCACTGCAGGACGGGGATTTCTGTATCCGGATATTGCGGGATTACAACAGTGCGGATCAAGCGCAAACCTTCTGCGAATACGTCGGATACTGCCGGTCAAAACGGGGTGGTCATAGTCACAGACCCGTGCATAAAGACCGAACTCTGTCAGGCTGTCTTCCGTCTTCTGGGCAGTGGTGGTTCATACCGCCTCATGCAGCGGACGATATAGCATAAAATGATAAAAAGAGAAACAAAAAAAGGAGGACCTGTATGTCCCTTGAAGTATATGAACAGGCACGGAAAATCGGACTGCGCTGTGTAAAAACCCGCGCGGCGCAGGGCCTGGATCCCTACCTGCCGGCACTGGAGGACGATAAGCTGAAAATCCTGAAGACCCAGGAGCTGCCGGTCACGGCCATTCCCCTGGACTGCGTCACGGGAACCCGCACGCGCGGACGCACGAATTCCTTTGCGGCGGATTTCATGCCCCTGCTGGATCCTGCGAGCGAGTTCGCCGGAAAATGGACGCGTCTGTATGAAGCACAGCTGGAGGAAGGCATCCGGGAGCCGATCCTGTGCGTCGAATACCTCGGACATTTCTATGTCCAGGAAGGAAACAAGCGGGTCTCGGTCCTGAAATACCTGAAGGCGCCTGAGATCATGGCCAAAGTCACCAGGCTGATTCCGGAAAACGACCATTCGCCGGAAATGGAAACCTACTTCGAGTCCCTGGAAGCACAGAAAAAAACCGGGGCATCCTATCTGCACTTCGTCACCCCCGGCGGCTGGAAGCGGCTGGACTTTGTTCTGGGCGCAGATGACGGGCCCTGGAGCGAAAAAATGCGGGAGGATGTGCGGTCTGCCTGGAACCGTTTCTCGCAGATTTTCCTGAAACTCGGTGGAAGCCAGCTGCAGATTCCCGCCGGCGATGCCTTCCTGCTGTTTCTGGAGATCTACGGCCTGAAGGACTTTGACGACATTGGCAACGGTGAGCTCGAGCGGCAGATCCGCAAAGTCTGGGCGGATTTCTCCGTCTGGCCGGAAAAACCGAGGGCGGTGGTGGAAACCGACACAGAGGAAGACCGCAAGTCCCTGCTCTCCCGGCTCTACGGGGAACCCCGGGCCGCATTCATTTACCGGCGGGATCCGGAAACCAGTGCCTGGACCAGACACCACGAACAGGGCCGGGCCTACCTGAACCGGGAAATGCCGGAGGTGGACACCAGGGCGTGGTTCGAGGTGAACACACCGGAGCAGGAAATGGCGGCGATGGAGGAAGCCGTGAAGAAAGGCTATGACGTCATTTTCACCACCAGTCCGGAAATGCTGCGCTCCAGCATCCGCTTTGGCGCGGCCCATCCGGAGATCAAGATGTTCAACTGCAGCCTCAACACGCTGACCGGCCACATCCGGACGTATTTCGGGCGCCGGTATGAATCTCAGTTCCTGTCGGGGCTCATTGCGGGCATCCTGACGGTTTCGGGGCACATCGGCTACCTCGCGGATTATCCCATTTACGGAAGCATTGCCAGCCTGAACGCCTTTGCCCTGGGTGCGCTGATGACCAACCCCGAAGCGCGGGTCTACCTCGACTGGTCCACCACCAAGGAAAGTGCAGGGCACATTCCGCGGGATACGGACCTGGTCTTCATTGCGGGCATCGATTTTGACCCCAATGTGATCACCAGCCGGGAATTCGGGCTCTACGACCTGCGGGAGGGAAAATTCGTGAAGGTCACCTACGATCTCGAGTACTGGGGACAGTTCTACACCAAGATGATGCAGCGGATCCGCAACCGCCGGTGGTATGAGGAACACGGCGAGGCCGGGCAGTCTGTCAATTACTGGTGGGGGGTTTCCAATGGCATGATTGACCTGGAGATGACAAAAGTGGTTCCCGAACAGACCCGGCGCCTGATCGGCATTGTCCGGGAAAACCTGCGGCACGGGCTGCATCCCTTCCGGGATGAACTCCGGGACCAGGAGGGGCAGATCCGGTGCCGCCAGGGAGAAACACTGAGTCCGGAGCAGCTCATGGACATGGACTGGCTGCTGTCGAACATCATCGGCTCCATTCCGGGGCTGGATGACTTCACGGACGAAGCCACAGGCGTGATTCGCACCCATGGCATTTCCCGGGTAAAGGAGTCCGCATGAAGAAGCTCAGGGTCCTGGTGCTCTCGGATGAAATCGACCGGGCCCTGTACGATCACTTTGATCGCTCGATGCTGCAGGACATTGACATGATCATTTCCTGCGGCGATCTCCCCGCCCGGTACCTGACGTTTCTCGCCACAATGTTCAACGGACCGGTCCTGTATGTCTGCGGGAACCATGACGAGAAATACGTCACGAACCCTCCCGAGGGGTGCATCTGCATCGAAGACGAGATCTACGAATACCAGGGGATCCGGTTCCTGGGCCTGGGGGGCAGCCGCCGGTACAAAAAGGGGCCGTTTCAGTACACCGAAGCCCAGATGGAGAAGCGGATCCACAAACTGTGGTATCCGCTGTGGCGGAAAAAAGGATTCGATGTGCTGGTCACACATTCTCCTGCCAAAGACCACGGAGACGGCAAAGGTGCCCATGAAGGGTTCCCTTGTTTCAACCGCCTGATTGAAAAGTACCGTCCTTCCTGGTTCTTCTATGGACACATGCACCTGAGCTATGACGCCAACACCCCCCGGGTGTCCAGGCTCGGAGATACGTCCACCGTAAATGCCTTCGGCAAGTATGTTGTGGAAGTTGAGGTGCCGGAAAACGGAGATACAAACCGGTCTGCCGATGGTGACGGAGGCAGTCAGCTGGAGCAGTAACCGGACCGGGACAGACAGGATCATAGAGACCGGGTCATACGGATGCAGTGAAGAGCTGCATCCTTTTTTGTGTATATTCTTCATTTGAAAGCCCTTGCAGTCCAATTTCTGCTCGTTATACTCAAAGGTGATAGTTGGAAAGGCTGAAAATTATGAATGAAGAAAAAAACAGACATGATAAAGCAAAATCCTTTGGCAGGTCCTTGTGGAAGGGACTGAAAAAGCTCCCGACCGCCGTGAACATCTGTCTGCTGATTGCAGTCCTTGCTGTCGTGGTTTACTTAGGCTACAGAGTCAACCGGTTTGTGGTGGGCAGGCCGCCGGAAACCGCAATGGAAGTCAAGTCTTCTCTCCAGTCACTGGAAAACGCCAGCTCCCTGCGGGTCATGAACACGCCGTACTCCGCAGTGGCCACTGTGTACCAGGACAAAGAACAGAAAAAGCCCCTGTATCATGTCTGGTACAACGGAATCATCAAAATGAATACAGATTTCAGCGAAATCCAGGTGGAAGGAAACGAGGAAAGCAGGGAACTGGTCGTGACGATGCGGCCAGTCCAGCTGGAATATGAACTGCTGGATGGATTCAAATATCTTCCTGAAGCACCGAATAACGAGAAAGGATTCGTGGAAGCCAGAAAAGCTGCAGAAGCCGACCTGAAAAAACGGGTGCTCAAGGATGTCAACCTCAACGAGACAGCCAATGAAAACGCTAGGACAATTCTGAAAGAGTTCACGGAGTCCATTACAGGCGGCGAATATCATGTCACGGTGGTCACAGAAGCACCGGCAACGGCCTCGTCTGCAGAAACAAAAACGGGCGATAAATCCGATACAGAGAAACCGGAACAGGAGGCACCATCTGATGAAAAAAAGTAAAATCGTTCTTCTGGCGGTTCTCATCTTCTCGGGCTGCGCCCGGGTGCAGCCTGACCTGGAACCGGCAGCTGTCTGCTCCGCCGGAAGTCTGACCGTAATGAAAATGGGCTTTCATACGGTCGCGAGTTGCGACAAAAACCGCGGGGACGGCCTGTCATCCCTCTTCAAGAAAGCCCGGAAGTACTGGCAGGAATATGACGGGACCGTGGAGGTCAGCTACTCCCTGAAGGAAAGCGGCGTGTCCAAAACCGGCGAAACATTCAACATCACCGTTCCTGACCCTGAAATTACTGTTCACATCGATGCAAAGAACGCCAAAGACCCCTATGTCACCGAAGATGCCTGGCTGGTCAAAAATCCCATCACCCCCGAGGAACAGGAGCAGATGTTCAAAGATGCGAAATTGGAGATGCTGGATTCCATTCAAAATGACCAGGACCTGATAAAGCGCGCAAAGCAGCGCTACAAAGAGCTCCTGTCTTCCTATATTGCGAGCATCGGCAGGCAGCATGGCCGGGAGTACAAAGTTGTATTTGTGGAATAGAGCAGGCACAAAAGCTTCATGCATACCATGAAAACGGGAACCCGTGCATTGTCCGATGCAGAGGGGTTCCCGTTTTTTTTTATGGTTCTATTACCGGCTGCTGTATATCTGCCATCACCGGCACCTTCTGCTGCCTGGCCTCAGAAGTGCAGACTGGACAGATCTGGCCACTGTATGTCGGGCAGCTGCAGATCACGGAGCCACTGCTGCAGGTCAAATCCCTCCTGGGAAGAGGGGACTCCCTCTCCCGTGGGGCCATAGAGCGCTTCAAGCACACCATACAGTTCCGGGCTCTTCTGCTGGAGCAGGGCCGGATCCATGATGTACAGGGAACCGGCTTCGGCGAAGAACTCGCTGATGTCCGTTGCACCATAGGCGGAAATCAGGGCAGGCTGCGATTCATAGATCCGACGCACAGTTTCCGTATACTCGCTGTCGGCATTTTTCTGCGTAATGTCATGCTCGAAGTCGAAGCAGTGGGTCAGCTCATGGGCTGTGGTGGAAGGCTCCAGGCTCTCGAGGCGTAGAAACACTTCCTCATCATGGTTGCTCTCCAGCAGTCCGGTTCCGTTGTCGGTATAGGAATAGGTGGAGAATCCCGCAACCAGCCCCCCCGCCTGGATGTTGTGTTCCGCCATGGCCCGGGTAAAGGCCGCATCGTCCAGGATTCGGATCACGTTGGTCTGCTGCAGCAGCCAGTCCGGCAGGCAGTAGACGTTTTCCTCGAGGATCTTCGCCGCTTCTTCCTGGGACACAGCTGCCTGGACCCCCACCTCCGGAAGCCCCTCCCGCTGGTCTGTATACGTGTACCCGTCAAGATTCACCTGCTGTTTCTGCACAGCTTCCTTTGCCTGATCGAAGATCTGCCGGAACTGTTCAATGGAATGATCCGGCAGCATGTATTCATAGACGTAATACCCCGTCAGGCACAAAGCCGCAATGAGCAGACAGGCCCGGATAAAGCGCAGGAAGAACCCCAGCTTCGAATGCCGCAGCCCCGAGCGGAGAAAGTGGACGACGGCCCATAGCCCTCCGAAATACAGCCGCATATTCCGATCCAGCAGCAGGTCACCAGGGTATCCGAAGTAGTCCAGGATCCAGGGCAGTCCCCAGTAAATCAGGCTGAAGACCAGTGCCGTGCCGAGGATGGTGCCGAATGTGATGTGAAAAACAGCGTGTCGCTTCATGTGGCTCATTATGCCATTGCGCGTTCCACGTGTCCAATGCACAAAAGAAAAGGCGGCTTCTGTTCTGGAAACCGCCTGGAGAAATTCAGTTCTCTTTGCCATTGTTCTCTTTGTTTTCCTGCGCCGGTTTCTCTTCTGCCTTGTCCAGGAGTGTTTTCCGGCTGTTGCGCAGGATCATCAGTGCCGCCATGACCAGCGAAACAAAGAATGCTTCTCTGCCGCCCATCAGGCCGGTGCAGACCGAAAAAGTCAGGGAAATGACAGCCGCCCCCCACTTCAGGCCCATCTTGCATAGAACACAGATGCCGCCTGTCAGCAGGGACAGGATTCCCCAGACAGGGGCATACAGCACATAGGTGACAGCCAGGACCGCCACACCCTTTCCGCCCTGGAAGTCGCGCCAGAAGGGATAACAATGGCCGATGGCTGCACCCAGTCCCGCATACAGGGTGAGAATGTCGCCGGCGGCAGGAAAGAGCCAGCGGCAGATCACAATGGCCAGAACGGTTTTCATGCCGTCGCCCAGGAGCACCAGGGCTGCAGCCTTTGTCCCCAGGACGCGGCCTGTGTTGGCCATGCCCGGATTCCCCGATCCTTCTTCGTAGATGTTTTTCCCGGCTGCCCGCGCCACGATGGGGCTGAACAGAATGCAGCCAAAGACATAGCCAATGAAAAGAGACAGCAGTCGTGCTTCCATACAGGACCTCCCGGACCGGGCTGCCTGCAGCGCCGGTCAGATTTCATTCTATGGAGATGATACGCCGCAAAGAGCCAGAAAGTCGTCTGGAAGCCTTGCAGCGAGATCCAGCCGGTCGCCGGTGACAGGATGGCGGAGGGTGACGGCAGCGCAGTGCAGCATGGCTCTTCCTTCTGTGGCTGACGCTCCGCATTCACAGGAGGAACCATACAAAGGATCCTGGAGCAGCGGATGACCAGCTGATGCCATATGGGCCCGGATCTGATGCATGCGCCCATGCTCGATTTTCACGGAGACCAGTGTACCGCCGGGGATGGATCTGACCGGTGTTACATAGGTCAAGGCGCTTTTCCCATCCAGAGACGGGACCATTGTCCGGTCCTGCAGTTTGAGCGGAGTGCAGATGACCTGAGGCTGCACCTGTCCATGGCACAGGGCCAGATACCGTTTTTTCGTTTTTGTCAGGGACGGCACCCAGGAGGCCTTGCCGAATACCAGGATCCCGGAAGTGTCTTTATCCAGGCGTCCCTTGAGATACAAGGGATGACCCAGCGCAGCTTCCAGAACGCTCTGCATGGAATCCTGTTCATGCCCGGGGCTGGGATGAACCACCAGCCCGGCGGGTTTGTCCACCACCAGCAGCAGGGCATCTTCAAAGAGAATCCGGTACGGAACCGGATGCCGGTGGCTGCTTTCATGCAGCCAGAGAGACACGTCGTCTCCAGGTTTTACCGGGGTGACGGATCTGGCAGGAATCCCATTGACCAGAAGGCCTGCAGGCAGAAACTTCAGCCGGGAGATCTGGCGCCGGGATAAACCCGGTTGTCTGGCCAAAAGCTGTTCCACGGTCCCGTTCCTGTCTGCTGTGATATGAAGCCGTTCAGCCATGAATGCCTCCTTTCTGTGCCGTTCCCGAATCCGCGGCTGCCGCAGAATCCGGCGGAATATGAAAAAAAGGAGACCGGAGTCTCCTGATTTTACAAATGGTCGGGACGACAGGATTTGAACCTGCGACCCCTTGCACCCCATGCAAGTGCACTACCAAGCTGTGCTACGTCCCGATATCTGCCTGTTAGTTATACCACCCAAACGGGTCTGTGTCAAACATTCAGGCAGAATTTGAGCTGCATCCGGAAGGATCACTTCCGGTCAGCCGCACGGCAGGTCGGACGGTCACTCCACCATCTGGTCCGTATCCTGCCACAAATCAGACGGCAGCGGAACAGGTTCTTCCCTGTTCCATGCTTCCGAAAAAGTGCCTCCAGCGCAGCCCGATCCAGCCAGTCCTCTCCGGCTGCTTCGGTGATCTCCACCGACCGCTCCGATGTACTCCGGGAAGCCGCATGGGAATAGTCACACCGGATCAGTGCCCCTTCGGGGGATGCCATGACGGTCTGCACAAACTGACTGAAATACAGATTGCCCAGTTTGGCAAACTGCCGGTTCCCGGATATTGTCTCCAGAAGTGCCTGTTCGTTCACCGGCTGCCACACCCGGCGCAGCGCATTGTTCTTAGTCTGGCATTCGATGGAAAACAGATCCGGATACCTGGCCAGAATGCCAAATCCATCCAGGCTCAGTTCTTCCAGGATGATTCTGGCCGGAACTTCTTGTTGCCCATATCCCCTGGAGGTTCCTTCAAAGAGATCCGTGATGAACCATCCCTCAGCATTCTGCTGCAGACTCAGATGCATCTGTCCGCCATCTGCATACTGAATGATGCCGACTGTGACAGGAATCTCCTGGCAGGACCAGATGCAGCTCCCGCTGCTCAAGACCGGGCCATACCGTTTTCTTCCGGATGGTGAATCCGTCCGGAAAAGCTTCGGCTGTTTTCAGAGACACCGTTTCCAGCATTTGTACTGTATTGAGAGCTGCCGGACCGGTCAGACTGGAGGCTGTCAGCCTGTTTGTCTGAAGGCAGGCGGCAAAACCGAAAATCCCGCCAGCCTGCAGCCAGTCTCACTGGACGCCATCAGTCGCAGAATTTTTCTTTCCGGTCGATTTTCTCCGCCAGCATCCGTTCGATGTCCCTGTAATGGAACGGTGCCATCTCCTCCGGAATCGCCGCAAAATTATGCGCGATATTCCGGGCCGTCTCCAGACCGATGGTGTCCAGCATCCGGAACGGACCATAGGGAGCGCCGGCACCTTTCACCCATGCTTTGTCAATGTCTTTCACATCTCCGGTACCCGTCACCAGCAGGTCCATGGCGGAAAACAGGAACGGAACCAGCATGGAATTCAGCAGATACCCGCTGCGCTCCTTGTGCACAGCCACCGGATCCATGGAAATGGATCGGGCAAATGTCATCACTTCATCGAATACCTCCGGATCGGTCTTCGGCTGCGCCATGACTTCCGTCAGGTTGTTGCGCCAGATGTGGTTTGCAAAATGCAGTGCCAGATACCGTTCCGGACATCCGGTCATGTCCGCAAACATGGACGGCAGCAGGGTGCTGGAATTCGTGACCAGAATCTGGTCCTTCGTCAGCAGCGGTGCCATGGCCGCATACATCTCAGCCTTGGCCTTCGGGTCCTCGGACATGGATTCAATGACAATATCCGCGCCCGCCAGTGCTTTTTCCAGATTCAGCTCCAGATGAACGGATTCCAGGGCTCTTCGCGCCTTTTCCTTTGCCTTCTTTGTCGTGATGTCCGGTTCCTGCAGTCCGGCCGGCAGACGGGCGGGATCTCCATCGGCACGCTCGATATCTGCCATGATTTCCTCAAAGGCTTTCTTCAGCTTCGGCTTTGCGCGGTCAATGCTGGCAGGGGAACGCAGCCAGATCCAGGTATCGAGGCCGTGATATGCACAGACCAGGGCAATCTGGGATCCCAGCACACCGCCGCCGATCACAGTCACTTTGTTCATAGTAGAGTCCTCCTGTTATGGTTCAGAACTACCGTAAGGGTTTTCATGGCAATTGGGAACTGACAGAACCGGGAAACTGTCGAAAGCATTTGCTGACAGAAAAACCGGTGATCACTTCCACCACCACATCCACACATTCGCCCTCCGGCAGCGGGTTTCCGCCCGGCCAGCAGCGGACCAGGAAGCTGGCTGCCCGGTTGTGAAAGAACTCGCCTGCGCGATCTATTCCCTGTTTTGTCTCTTTGCGGTGAGTGCAGCCGGCCACTGAGGCATTTTGGTCTATAATGACTAGTGGAGGATTGTTATGACAAAAGCGATTATCTTCGATATGGACGGTGTCCTGGTGGATACAGAATCCTGGTTCCAGACACAGTTCAGGGACATGCTGCTCGACTGCGGTGTGGATGTATCGAAAGAGGAGATCCGGGTGCTGACTGGCTGTTCCATGGAACAGGAAGATGAATTCATCCAGGAAAAACTCGGCGTGGATGCCTATACCGCGGCGAGAATGAAAGACAAATGGATGGCAGCTCACCCCGTAAACTACGCCGATCAGGCAAGGCCCGGTCTGAAGAAGACTCTGCAGATCCTGCGGGATGCGGGATACAAAGTGGCCATTGCCAGTTCCTCGCCCATGCGGTTCATTGAACAGATGATCCGTGAATGCGGCCTGGAGAATATGTTTGACGTCGTGGTCTCCGGTCATGACCTGCCGAAGACCAAACCCGACCCGGCGATCTACCGCCTGGCTCTCGAAAAACTCGGAGTCCCTGCAGCAGATGCCGCAGCTGTGGAAGACAGCTTCTATGGGGTACAGGCCGCTAAGGGTGCGGGACTGTATGTCTTCGGTTTCCGTGATCCGTTCTCCAACCTTTCACTGGTGGAAGCGGATACAACAGTGGATGAGCTGCTCCAGGTTCCGGCTTTGCTGAAGGTGATGCCGGAGGGTTGCGGTTCATGTTAGAATTTGGTTCATAAACGGAAGGATACAAATAAAAAGATGACACCTGAAAGAGAACATCAGCTGAAGCTTGACGCCATCAGGGTGCGGGAAGGAATCCTGACCAGTACCCATGGTGCAAAGTCCGGTCATCCCGGAGGCAGTCTCTCGGCTGCAGATCTGTTCACATATCTCTATGATGAAGTGCTTGATGCCGATCCGGCCGATCCGCTGAAGGAAAACAGGGACCGGTTTGTGCTGTCCAAGGGCCACGTGACCCCCGGCTACTATTCGGCACTGGCTCTGAAGGGCTTCTTTCCTTTTGAAGACCTGAAAACATTCCGTCACAGCGGAAGCTATCTCCAGGGCCACCCGAACATGAACTCCGTCCCGGGCGTGGATATGTCTACCGGATCCCTGGGACAGGGCTGTTCCGTCGCCTGCGGCATGGCCAAGGGCGCCAAGATGCTCGGAAAGGATTTTGCGGTCTATACCCTCATGGGCGACGGCGAGATCGAGGAAGGCCAGATCTGGGAAGCCGCGATGTTTGCCGGCCACTACAAGCTGGACAACCTGTGCATGATCGTGGACATCAACGGCCTGCAGATCGACGGCCGCTGCAGCGAGGTCATGAACGCGCAGCCCATTGACAAAAAATTCGAGGCCTTCGGCGCGGATGTCACCGTCATTGACGGCCATGACTTCCACCAGCTGGAGCAGGCATTTGGCCGGTTCAACGAAAACAGGGGCCACGGCCGTCCGACGGTGATCCTCATGAACACCCTCAAGGGCAAGGGCGTGTCCTATATGGAAGACGCCTGCGGCTGGCACGGCAAGGGCCCGAACGCAGACGAATATGCCCTGGGCATGGCGGAACTGGCGGCAGCCAGGGAGGCCCTGGAAGCGGAAGGAGTGCAGGCATGAGTGATGTAAAGAAAATCGCGACCCGGGAAGGCTACGGCAAGGCCCTGGTGGAACTCGGTGCCCTGCACCCGGAGATCGTGGTCCTGGATGCCGACCTGGCCGGTGCCACAAAGACCTCCATGTTCCGGGATGCCTACCCCGACCGCTTCATTGAATGCGGCATCGCCGAAGCCAACATGATGGACGTTGCCGCCGGCCTCTCCACCCTGGGATTTGTGCCCTTCGCCAGCTCCTTTGCGATGTTTGCCGCAGGCCGTGCCTATGACATGGTCCGCAACTCCATCGGCTATCCGGGACTGAACGTGAAGGTCTGTGCCTCCCATGGCGGGATCTCCGTCGGCGAAGACGGTGCCAGTCACCAGATGAACGAGGACTTTGCGCTGATGCGCGTGATTCCCGGCATGACTGTGATGTGTCCTTCCGATTTCGTGGAAGCACAGAAAATGGTCAAGGCTGCCTACGAGCTGAACGGACCGGTCTACATCCGGTTCGGACGGGCTGCCACCCCGATCATTCACGATGAAGACTTCGATTTCCGGATCGGCCAGGCGGAAATGCTGCAGGACGGCACGGACGTGACGCTGATTGCCACCGGCATCGTGGTGCCCGAAGCCATGGAAGCCGCAAAGTCCCTGGCAGAAGAAGGCATTTCGGCACGTGTCCTGAACATGGCCACGATCAAGCCCCTGGACGAAGAGGCCGTGATCAAAGCCGCACAGGAAACCGGCCACATCGTCACGGTGGAAGAACACTCCATCATTGGCGGTCTGGGTGAAGCCGTGGCTTCCGTGCTGGCGGAAGAGGCACCGGCCAGACTGCACCGCATCGGTGTGCGGGATGTATTCGGCCACTCGGGTCCGGCAGCGGTGCTGCTGCATGAATTCGGGCTGGATGCCGAAGGCATTGCGAAGGAAACCCGCAGGTTCCTGGAAAAACAGAAATAATCAAAAAACCATACGGAAGTCCATCCTGAAACCGGGTACGGGCTTCCGCTTTTCTTTTGCCGTCTTTCATCCCGGACAAACAGGAGAAAAACCGGCTGCCGGGCTCTTGAAAGCCCTGAACAGCCGGTCTGTCCTCTGCTGAATGGATGATGGCTACCAGGTCCTGGAATTCAGTTCCCGGAACTGTGCCACCGTGGGAGAGTGCGTGTTGAGGCCGCCATCCACGGTCAGGATCTGCCCTGTCATATAATAGCTCTCGTCGCTTCCCAGGTACACACACAGGTGCCCGATGTCCTCCGGACGGCCGTATCTGGTCACGCAGATGTTGCTCAGATAGATCTTCTTCAGGGCATCCGGGATCCGGGGTTCGTTCTGCGGTGTGACAATCAGACCCGGGCGCACGCAGTTGCAGCGGATGTTGTTCTTTCCATACTGCAGTGCGATGTCCTTTGTCAGCATATCCACGCCGGCTTTGGATGCGGCATAGGCCGTTCCCTGCAGGTCACCGCCGCAGGCCGCCATGGATCCGATGTTGACAATGGATCCGCCATGTTCCTTCATGAACGGCAGGGCGCACTTGACGGCCCAGAACGTGCCGCGCAGGTTGCTGTCAAACACCTCATCCCACTGCTCCAGCGTGACTTCCTCCACCTGGCCGTCCTTCGGGCTGGCGTTGGCGGCGTTGTTGACCAGGATATCGATCCGGCCGTAGTCCCGGGCGGTGTCTTTCATCAGCGCTTCGATGGACTTTGTATCCATGAGGTCCATGAAGTGATACGCTGCCTGTCCACCGGCATCCCGGATCTCCTGGACCACGGCTTCGCCCCGTTCCTGGCGGCGTCCGCAGATGATCACCTTTGCGCCTTCGGCAGCGTACAGCTTCGCAATGGCAATGCCGATGCCGCTGGTGGATCCCGTGACAATGGCCACTTTGTCTTTGAGTCGTTCCATATTCACAATTCTCCTTGTTTTCTGTCCACTGTACTGTATCACAATCCTGAAAGCGGTATCATATTGACTTTTTCTGATTTTCTGACAGACAAATGTGCAAAGAAAAACCGCAGTCCTGAAATCCAGGTCCTGCGGTCTGCTCCATCCGGTTTACTTGATGCCGTGAATGATCTGTTCGTTTTCCTTGATCTTCTCTTCGTGACGCTCTGCATCGTTTTCCTTGCGGGCCATCACGCGCTCGTCATGCTTGATTTCTTCCTTGTGAATATCCTTCATGAACTTCGTCTTATCCTTGTCGATCTGTGCTTCGTGATCGGCAATGTCGCCGCGCTTGGCGTCGATCTTGTTTTCATCGTGACGCAGTTCCTTTTCGAGGATATTGTTCTCCATTTTTCTGAATTCGTCTGCCATGGTCAGATACCTCCTTGATGGTTTCAGTATAGTAAATGACCCCGGCAAACTCGACTGGGATGCTCCTGTTCCACCCGGCGCTTCCCATCCTGCTTCCGGCGGTTTGTGCCGCCACTTTGTGTCGGATTCCGGACCGGATCCACAGCATCGGCATGAATCGCGGGACAAGAGCTGCGCTTACAGTCTCCGCCTGCAGCGTCACTTTTTCCTGCAGCAGAGCCTGGTGCTAAAATGAGGATGTATGCCAGTTGGCAAGGAGGCTTTATATGGATGACAAATTCGCTCCGTTGAATCCCGCCGTATTCCGGGACACGATTCCCCTCTTCAGGGAAAAAACTGAAGCGTTTCATGCCGGAGAGCTGTCCAAAAAGGACTACAAGGGTTTCTCCGGCAAATATGGCAGCTATGCCCAGCGTGACGGCCAGCACCACATGCTGCGGCTGCGGACCACAGCCGGCCGTCTGACGAAAGACAAGCTGAATTTCCTGATCCGCACCCTGGATGAACAGAAGGTGCCCCTGGTGCACTTCACCACCTGCCAGGCCGTGCAGCTGCATGACCTGGTGCCGGAACAGGTATATTCCATCATGGACAACGCCCTGGATGCGGACATTGTCTGCTATGGCGGCGGTGGAGACTATCCCCGCAACGTCATGTGTTCTCCCCTCGCCGGAGTGGACCCCCGGGAAGCCTTTGATGTGCTGCCCTGGGCCGAGGCAACAGCGCAGTTCCTCATGCACTTCATTGACGGACCGAAGATGCCCCGCAAACTCAAGGTCGCATTCTCCGGCAGCAATGCCAACGAACCCCACGCGACTTTCCGCGACCTGGGATTTGTGGCCCGTGAAGACGGGACCTTCGACGTCTATGCCGCCGGCGGGCTTGGCAATGTCCCCCGCCTCGGCGTGAAAGTGGCCGAACATGTAAATCCCTGTGACATTCCCTATTATGTCGTGGCCATGATCAATACCTTCCGCAAATACGGCAACTACGAAAACCGCTCCAAGGCGCGCACCCGGTTCATGGTTCAGACCCTGGGCAGCGAGGAAGCCTTCGCCAAAGCCTTTGCGGAAGAACTCGCAGCCATTCAGGACCAGGATCTGCGGTTCCCGGACGTGGCCGATGACGCCTCCCACAAAACCGGCGACGGATCGGTTCCCCGCGACTCCTGGCAGGTGTTCCCCCAGAAACAGGAGGGTCTGTATGCCGTGCAGTGGCACGCCGTGGGCGGCAAGCCCGATCTTAAGGTCCTGCACAAAGTCAATGACGCCATTCAGGAAATCCCCGCTGCCGAACTGCGTCTGGCGCCGGACGAGGGCGCCTGGATCATCAACCTGACCGGCAGCGAAGCCGACCGGATCATGGACATCATTGCGGACGATGCGGCACAGAATGCCTTTGATGCCTCCGAGGCGTGCATCGGTGCATCCATCTGCCAGGTGGGTCTCCGGGATTCCCAGCAGATGCTGCGGGACATCCGCGAGGCTGTCAAGGATGCCGGTGTGGATCCCTGGCTGCCCCAGCTGCACATCTCCGGCTGTCCGTCTTCCTGCGCTTCTCACCAGGCGGGTGTGATCGGCCTGCGCGGCGGCATCAAGATGGTGGACAAAAAACCGGTGCCGGCTTTCCTGCTGTATGTCAACGGCTCGGATCTGCTGGACAACGAACGGCTCGGCACGGAGCTTGGGGCTGTGGCCATCAGCGACATCCCCACCTTCTTTGTGATGCTGGGTCAGACGGTGAAGGATACCGGACTGACCTGGGATCAGTGGGTGTCGCCGGAAAAACTGACGGAATTTGCCGCTGACTGGGTGAAGTAAGCTCTCTGCCTGGATAAAGACAGAAGCACGCGGCAGAAGCCGGAAGACAATATGCAAAACAAAGGGAAGACCCCGGACATGAGGTCTTCCCTTTTTTCCTGCAGATGGCTGGGCGATGGCTTCCTGCTCTGAATGCCCCGGCTTCATCATCCAGGACTGTCTGTCTTTACAGATGCCTTCAGGCTTCCGCTTTGCCCGCGGCTTTTTTCAGTGCGATAAACAGACAGAACAGGCCGATTCCCAGCAGCATGTGGCCGATTCCGGCGATACCGGAGATGGCGGCCGATGCCCCGGCGGAAAGCAAGGTCCCATTGACCTGGAATATGCCCCTGACAGCAAACAGGACCACCGTCACGACAAGACCGGCGTTGTAGAGAATATAGAACCAGCGGAAAGTCTTTTCAGACGGCAAAGCAGGAAGCACCCGGACAAACAGCGCCAGGATCAGAAACATTCCCATGCCCAGTGCCAGCAGATGCGGGTGCATGGCGCGCAGGGTGGTAAGTCCTTCAAATCCCATGAACTTTGTGAATTCACGGTAAAATACCCCGGCAACCAGTCCCAGGATCATGTACACAAAGGCAGTATTGATCATTTTCTTCATGATGTCTCTCCTTTCACCAGGACCAATGGCTGACCCGGCAGGCAACCATCACAATAGACCTTATGCGGTCAGGACACAAAGAAGAGGCATTTCGGGAGTCCGAATGCATGTCGGCGCGCCTTCAGCGAGGCTTTGATATAATTGTAACCATGAAACGCAAGACAATTCTTTCCACAGTTCTCGCAGCCGGACTGGCCCTGACCGGCTGCAGCCGGGTTTCGCAGGAGGCTGACAAGGCCGCAAAAGAGGCGGAAAATGCCGTCACAGAACCGGCAGAATCCATTTCCTTCACGGATGACGCCGGGCGGACCATCACTCTGGACAAACAGCCGGACCGCGTGGCGGCGCTCATTGGCAGTTTTGCGGATATCTGGTGCACGGCCGGCGGTTCCGAGACCCTGGTGGCAGCGGCGGGTGACGCCTGGACATCATTTGACCTGGATCTGCCGGACTCCGTACAGGACCTGGGGGCGGTGAAATCCCCCAATACCGAGGTCCTGCTGGCGACTGAACCGGATTTCGTGCTGGCGAGCCTGAAAACCGAAGCCGACAAGGAGCTTGAGCCGGTGCTGGAGAACCAGGGGATCCCCGTGGCGTATTTCGAGGTCTCGGACTTCGATGACTACCTGCGGATGCTGGACATCTGCACGCAGCTGACGGGGGATGACGAAGCCTACCAGACCTGTGGACTGGACCAGCAGGCGCAGATCGACGCCGACATCCGACTGGCCGAAACGAAACCGGCCCGCACGGTACTGTACCTCCGGGCCAGTTCCAAATCCGTAAAAGCCAAGGGGTCGAAGGGATCTGTCCTGGGGGAAATGCTGGCGAACCTGAACACGGAAAACGTGGCTGACAACAATGATTCCCTGTTGGAAAATCTCTCCATGGAAGCCATTATGGCAGCCGACCCTGACGATATCTTCATCGTGTACCAGGGAAAATCCGGGGATGACGCCGCAGCCCGGGCACAGATGAAGAGCTGGCTCTCGGATCCCGCATGGCAGTCCCTGAAGGCCGTGCAGGAAGACCGCGTGCATGTCATGGATCCCTCTCTGTACAACCTGAAGCCCAATGCGCGCTGGGCACAGGCTTATGATGAACTCACGGAACTGCTGTATGGAGAGCCGGCAGCGAAGAAAGACTGAGCGCAGACTCTGGTGGCAGGCTGGACTGCTCGTCATGCTCATGATCCTGGCCCTGGCCATCGGCTCCACATCGCAGCTGACCCTGCCTGTGTTCCTGCACGTCCGGCTCCCCCGCATGCTGGGATGCCTGCTCGCCGGCAGCGGTCTGGCAGTCGCAGGCATGATCCTGCAGACTGTGCTGGCCAACCCACTGGCAAGCCCCAACATCCTGGGCATTCAGTCCGGAGCCGGTCTCATGACGATGTTTTCTGCCGCGCTGTTCCCCGCCGCCTTCGGCCTGCGCATGCCGGCTTCCTTCCTCGGGGCCTTTCTGGCCTCGCTCTTTGTCATGCTGCTGGCGAAAAAAGTCCGGGCAAGCCGCAGCACGATTGTTCTGGCAGGTCTGGCGGTCTCGCAGATCTTCTCCGCGTGCATTGACCTGATCCTGACTCTGGCACCGGATTCCCTGACCGGCTATACGGATTTCCGCATCGGCTCACTGGCCGGCATCACCCTCAACCGCCTCCTCTTCCCTGCCCTGTGCATCGTGACAGCCACCAGTCTGACTCTGCTCTGTGCCCGACAGCTGGAGCTCATGCAGCTTGGACAGCGCGACGCCCAGTGTGCCGGTCTGGATGTGAACCGGTGGATGCTGGTGTTTCTCGCCCTGGCCTCCCTGCTGGCCGGATCGGTGATTTCCTTTACCGGCATGATCGGGTTTGTTGGTCTGATCGTTCCCCATATGGTCCGCCGTCTGTCCCCCGGCCCGCTGATGAAACAGCTGGTGTCCTGCCTGCTGCTCGGTCCGGCGTTTCTCCTTCTGGCGGACCTTCTTGCAAGAACTGTGGCGGCTCCCTACGAGATTCCTGCCGGGATCCTGCTGACCCTCGCAGGCGGCCCTTACTTCCTGTGGCTGCTCTTGAAGGGAAAAGGACATGGACATGATTGAGCTGCACCACGTGACAGCAGGCTATGGTGACAAACCGGTGCTCCATGACATCACCGCCGCCTTCCAGTCCGGGGAACTCACGGTGATCATTGGCCCCAACGGCTCCGGCAAGTCCACCCTCGCCGCCTTGTGCATGGGACTGGTGAGGCCGATGGAGGGAAAGGTGCGGTGGAATGGCCGGGACCTGCATTCGATTCCCGTGAAAGAGCGCGCTGTCACTGCCGGACTGCTGTCCCAGGAACACCCGGTTCCATCCCTGAGTGTACGGCGTCTGGTCATGCATGGGCGGTTTTCGCAGGTTCCCTGGCCGCGAACCTATGCCGATGATGACAAAGTCCTGGCCGACCGGGCTCTGGAGCGGGCGGGGATCATGGATCTGGCAGACTGCTCCGTTGCCGAACTGTCCGGCGGACAGCGGCAGAAAGCCTATCTGGCGATGCTGCTCAACCAGGACCCGGAGATGATGTTCTTCGACGAACCTTCGACGTTTCTGGACCTGCCCAGTCAGAAACACCTGGAGATGACCATGCGTTCCCTTGCCAGGGAAGGCCATGGAGTCATTGCCGTGGTGCATGACCTGAATACGGCGCTGAAGCTGGCGGACCGGATCCTGGTGATGGAAAAAGGGCAGATCCGGTTTGACGGCACACCGGAGCAGCTGCTGGCATCGGCCATTCCGCAGGAGGTCTTCGGTGCGCGGATCGTGCCTGTGATCGTGGAAGGCAGCACGGAATACATCGTGAAGGAAGCGTCCGGCCATTCCGGCCATTCAGACAGGCCGCAGAGCGGTCTGTCTGAAACGCCGGACGTTCTTTGAGAAAACCGCTGAACGCAGGTCAGATGTGAGGATGCACCGGAGTTTCGCTGATGCAGTGGACTGAAACTGAGAGACCGCAAAGAAACACGATGATACCGCAAAAAGCCGAAAAAAACTGGAGACAGTCTGGAGCCAGCCGGTACAGCGATTTGTCTGAAAGAACCCATATATTTAACGACACATTTGATTATTTGAGAAAAACGTGGCAGTCTGCCACGTTTTTCCGATTTTGGCAATCTTCAGGCCGCTGAAGCATCACAGAACTTCAGACAGTCCTGACAGCAAGTCTCCTCTTCTTCCCTTTTCCCGGCCGTCTCTTTGGCCATGCCAGAACCCGAATCTCACTGTCCTTCTTCCATCAGTCGGCGCACGCGCTCGTCCTTCACCGTCACGCCGTCCTGTTTCAGCTGCTCAATCACCGGTGCAAACTGCGGCAGATACCGCTCATGGGCCACAAGAAGCTCATTCATGACCTGCCTGGCGGTCTCTCCCGCCGTAATCAGCGGATTCAGCGTGAAGGCCTCCAGCAGCGCTCCGACATTTCCGGTCACCGCGGCTTCTTCCACACACTGCTCCATGGCTTTCATCACCTGCAGCAGGCCGCGCTCTCCTGCCGGCAATGCCCCGAAGGGGATGACCTTCGGTCCGTCTTTGCCCACCAGGGTGGATACCTCCACCGCCACATCCTCCGGGAGGTCGGGAATGGCACCATTGTTTCGGGTGGTCAGCACAATGTGGGTGTTCTTGTCCGCATACAGGGAGGCAATGGTTTCACAGGCTGCATCGGAATAATGCGCTCCTCCGCGCCTGGCCAGCTGCTCCGGCTTGTGGTCCAGGTTCGGGTCTTTGTACAGTTCAAACAGCTCGTCCTCAGTCTGCTTCACCTGCTCCGCCCGGGTGCCTGCCTGCGATTGGGCTTCTTCCAGCATGTGCTCCAGCATTTCCTGCTGGCGGTAGTAATACCGGTGATAGCCGCAGGGGATCATGTCCATGAGATCCAGCTGTTCGCGGTAAAACGGCACATCGAAGATGTTGGCCGGGGTGCCGGGTGTCCTGCCCAGGCGGTCAAAGGCCTCGATCAGGTCCCGGGTCACTTCTCTGCCCGTCTCATCCCAGACGCGATGCCAGTGGAAGTGGTTCAGGCCCGCAAAGCGGTACGTGAGATCCTCCGGGGTTTTGCCAATGGCTTCCGGTTCGCTCATCATCGCAATGACCGGGACATTGCACAGACCCGCCACTTTGTCCCAGTGGCCGTATTTCATGACGGCTTCCGTCACCATGCCGCTGGGGTTGGTGAAGTTCACCAGCCATGCATCGGGACACAGTTCCTTCATATCCTCCACGATGTCCAGGATCACCGGAATCGTGCGCAGTGCCTTGAAGATCCCGCCGGCTCCATTGGTCTCCTGACCGGCCATGCCATAGGAAAGGGGGATCCGCTCGTCCTTGATCCGGGCCGCAAGCAGTCCCACCCGGAACTGCGTGGTGACAAAATCCGCGTCCTTCAGCGCTTCACGTCTGTCAAGAGTCAGATGCACCTGCACATCATGACCCGAGGCGTTCCACATCCGCCTGGCCATTTCTCCCACGATCTCCAGCTTCTCTTTTCCTTCCTCGATGTCCACCAGCCAGATTTCCCGGACAGGCACCTGATCATACCGGTTGATGAGTCCTTCCATGAGCTCCGGGGTATAGGAGCTGCCGCCGCCAATGGTCACGATTTTCACGCCGTCTGTCTGTTTCACAGTCATCCCTGCCTTTCTCTCTGTTCCTGGCCCCATTGTGTCAGAAACGCAAAAAAGTATCAGCAATCCAGAGTATGCTGACACTTTTTTGCCGATGATTTCAGCAGTTTATGAAACGTTCTGCGACTTTTTCGGTCCCGACGGCAAACAAAGCTCAATAAGTGCCTTTGTAATCGGAAACCCCCGACTTAATCAGCTGCCCGCCCCGTGCCATTCTGTCACCCTGCCCGGTTCCCTGCAGGCGGTTCAGCAGCGAACCATACAGAATGTCCAGCAGAAAGTGGACCTCCATGTCGCTGGCAAACTGCGCCATACGCCCCAGGCGGGATTCCCTGCCGCACAGTCTGAGCCGGGCATGGATGCGGTCGTCGAACCGGTCGTCATCGCTCCCGGTAATGAGGATCAGCTTCGCTCCCTGCCTCGCCGCTTTGTCGATCAGCTCCGCCAGGGGGTGGTAGGTGCCGGAATAGGAAATGAACACCACCGCATCCCGGCTCCTGGCATTGCAGCAGAGGAAATCCTGGGTCTGGACGGACGTCGCTGCCTGGATCCGTTTGCCGATGGAAAGCAGCTTGTCGCTGAAATTGGCCGCCATGGACAGGTTGTGATACGCCGTCACCACGTAGGTGCAGTCTGCCTTTTCCAGGATACGCAGCGCTGCCTCCAGCTGGTCATGGTCCAGAACCTCCAGCATTTCCTGCAGGGTATCCTGGTAAAGCCGCGCAAGGCGGGCCGCGATCTGTCCGCTGTCATCCTCCGGCGAAAACGGCAGATTCACGTCCACCGAATGACCGGGATCCTGACACAGCCGCAGCCACTGCCCGAGTTCCACCTTCAGTTCCTTCCAGCCGGAAAGACCGAGGGCATGCATCAGCCGGATCACCGTGGAGCGGGACACATGCACTGCAGCGGCGAAGTCCTGCAGTTTCATCTCCATGACCGCTTCCCCATGGTCCAGGATATACCCGGCAATCTGTGCTTCAGCCGGTGTCAGTACGGCCGCCCGGATCCTCGTCTTCAGGTTCATGTCCGTTCCTTTCCGTCGTACCAGCCGGTTTCGCCAGACCAGTGACTGCCCAGTGACCCGGCAAGCCATATCCTGCCAGCCGGCACAGCCATCATCGGCATCATTGGCACCTTATTCATCCAGCAGAATGTCCTGGGCCTTGATCTTTTTCCAGCCCGTAAAGCCAAGTCCACGCACTTCCTGCACATTGGAGACCACCATGAACGCCCCGGGATCCAGGTCGGAGACCCGCTGGCGCAGTGCGGGAAGTTCCTTGCGTTCGAACACCGACAGGATCACATCCGTTTCCCGCCCCGCATGGGCGGTTTTTCCATGCAGCAGCGTGGCGCCTTTGTCCAGGTCCTGTTCCAGCAGCTGCCGCACTTCTTCTGATTTCGCTGTCACGATCAGCACCTGCACCGCGGATGTGCCGATGGTCAGGATCTGATTCATGACCAGGTACGTGCAGGCAATGAGGATCAGGCCATGGAGGAGCGCTGTCAGCGGAGAAAAGGAAGCCTGAATGGCCAGGAAGGCAATGTCGGCGAGCCACATCGTCACGGTGAGGTTCCAGCCGAGTTTCCGGTGGAGAATGATGGGCGGAATATCCAGGCCCCCGGAACTGGCACCGGACTGAATGATCAGCCCCAGACCCGCTCCCATGAGACAGCCGCCGGCAACCGCAGCCACCAGGGGATCGGCGGTCACCTGGGAAGTGGTGAGAAAGCCCGTCAGCTGTACAAACAGCGGATAGCCGATGGTGGAAATCAGGGTGGTCAGCGCAAACTTCATCCCCAGAAACACCAGGCCGAGAAAGAAACAGCTCCAGCTGACAATGGTGGTGGCAAGAGAGAAGCTGAGGGCGGGCAGGTAGTGGGAAATGATCAGCGCCAGACCGGTGCTGCCGCCGGCGGTCATGCTGAAGGACCGGATGAAGGCATTGACGGCCACTGCCAGCAAAAGGTTGCCGGCCAGGATCCGGAGCGTGTTGATGGCCTGCTTCATAATCAGGTTGCGGTTCATGTGTCTTTCCTTCCTTTCTCTTTCCTTTTGTTTCTCTGCATGCCGGGGACCCGGCTGGGTGAAGCGTCAGACCGGCCCTTTCTTCCGCCCGGACGTTTCCGGCTGTTCTGCCGTCAGTTCTTCCCGTCGGGACTGATACCCGATGCAGCGTCCGCAACAGGACTCAACTCCCGGATCGTTGCAGCCAGCCCGGCGGCACTGATGGCATCTGCGAGCAGGACGGAGGCTGAGGGATGGTCCTGGCGAACCTGTTCTGCGGTGATGTCCGAGATGCACAGAACGGGACAGGGAATGGCCTGGGTCCATGCCCGGACGGCGCTGCGGGAGGCAAAGGCCATGAGATCGGGTTGGGGCAGCCGCCCGGTATCCTGTGAATCATAATGGATTTCATACAGATCCCGCCGGATCACGGCATACTGCTCTGACAGTTCCTGTTCCATGACAGAATCTGCCTCCCGGGCGCGGAAGAGCACCAGGTGACTGCCGGGTTTTGCCTCCTGTTTGAGGCTGCGCACCAGGTCCGGGGTATCTGCGGTGTCCGGGATCAGGTCCGGATACAGACCGGCTTCTTCCAGCGCCTCGGCTGTGGCCTGCCCCACCACTGCCAGTCGGGGAATCCGCCGGATATCCAGTTCCTGCTGGCGCAGGTCGTCCAGAAAACACTGCACTCCGCGACGGCTGGTGAATACCAGCCAGTCCGCTTCCAGGTCCTCCGGCTCCAGCGATTCCACCCGGGTCGTTGCTGCCTGCAGGACAGGCACCAGCCGGATGGAAGGCGGCAGAAGGTGCTGTACGCGTCTGGTGAGATCTCCGGTGAAGGTGGTCCAGACGGTAAAGACTGCAGGTGCGGGCTGTCCGGGATCCACAGTTGCTTCCCGCACCACATCGCCAATGACGATCACCGCCGGTGCCTGCAGGGCCGCGGCTTTTCCCGTGATTTCACTCAGTTCTCCCCTGACCATCTCCGAATGGCTGATATCCGCAGAAGATATCACCGCCGCCGGTGTCCGGGGATCTTTTCCAGCCCGGATCAGTTCCTCCACGATTTCCGGAAGCCTGGAAAGGCCCATGAGGATCACCAGGGTGCCGGGCTGATGCGCTACCCACCCTGCATCGGCACCGAAGGGCTTTCCCTGACTTTTCCGGGAAGCCGTGATCACCGTAAAAGAAGAGGCGTGGATCCGGTCCGTAACGGGGATGTCAAAGCGTTCAGGTACCGCAATGGCGCTGGTGATCCCCGGCGCGCTCTGGCAGCAGATACCCGCTTCCCGGACAGCCCGCATTTCCTCCCGGCCCCGTCCGAACACGAACGGATCGCCGCCTTTCAGACGCAGAACCAGTTCATGGGTCTGTGCCAGGGAAATGAGCAAGCCATTGATTTCCTCCTGCGTCATGCTGTGAAGGCCTTTGCGTTTTCCCGCGTAGATCCACTCTGCATCCGTATCGATATCCAGGATGTCCTGCGAAATCAGGTCGTCATAGACGATCACGTCTGCCCGTCTAATCAGGTCCAGCACCTGCAGGGTCAGCAGTTCCCTGCCCCCGCATCCGGCTCCTGCCAGAATCACCGTTCCCGGCTCCTGTCTGATTTCTGTGACTGTGTCCTGTTTCATATCCAAGCCTCCCGGGCAGCTGAAACCATGCCCTGTACAGCTGTCATTCTAGCAGAGAGACCAGCTGTGTACCGTCACGAAACTGCCGTATTGACCGGTCATTGCGGAAAGCCGGAAAATCGCAGCCAAAGATGAAACTGCGCGAAAAAGCCCTCTTCAGATCTTGCCAGTCCTGAAGAGGGCCATGAGTGCAGTGCGCTGGAAGAGGCTGAAGCGCGGTCAGATTTCCTTAACATTGCCAGCTTTCATCAGCTCGACGAGGTCTCTCCATTCCTCCAGGGTATGACCATCCATATCCAGCGCCACCAGAACCACGCTCCACAAATCCGATGTCAGAAACAGCGTGGAACCAATCAGCCGATAGCCCTTGATCTCATCCCAGGAGACTTCCGTAAGATACACCACAGAAGGATCCGGAGACGAAAAATGCAAGCCGGACTCATCCACCGTGCAGAACACGTCAGCAGTCTTTGAGGCATTGGGATAATGCGGTGGATAACCAAAACCCAGAACCCTTCGGACCCACAGCTGCAGTCCGCCGCATACAGCACAAAGGATGGCAATCCCGATCAGACTGTACCGCACTGTATCTGACACAGGCTTACAGGCCAGTACGATACAACAGCCGATACACATTGCGGGCAGGAGCAGCAGGCTCCATACCGGAGACACCGCCTGGGCTCGGAAGTCTTTGGAGACGTTTTCCGGAACGGAGCATTTAAACGTGATCATGATCCCTCTCCTTCCTGTCCTTCGTGTTCTGATCCAGCAACTGTATCAATTGCGTATAAGCAGTTTCTTTATCCGATTGACTGGCATCAGGTCTCAGAAGAAACGCAAACCCATTATCATGACCCAGGACACGAACCGGAAATGACAGTTGCTGTCCATATGGATCTGACTTCAGAATTACCAGAATTCCCTTCGGTTTTCTGGACCACTTTCTGATCTGATTCCAGCCAATGACAGCCTCTGTACCGGTAAAATCAATGCCGGCAGCGGATGCGGTAAAGGAACGCGGGTCTGCCTTTGATGGTTTCCTGGAAGACCGGATTATTCGAATGGCGCTTATCAGCAGGCCCAACAGAGGACCGGCTGCCAACAGCGGCTCTCCTGCCACAATCAGGCTCAGAGCCGCAAGAAATATTAAGACGATATTAATAACCGCCATCATAACCGCTGCAATATGCAGACGGGAGGCACACCGATGCGGTCTGACCGATCCTTTGATCTTGATTTCATTTTCCATTTATAAAACCATAACCACGCTGAAACTCATACTTTCACAAGAGAACAAGTCTTAAGCAAGTCTGTCAGCGATCTCATTTCCTGCAGAGAAATCCCACGAAGATCCAGCACAATCAGAACTGAGCCTCCGCCTGCAGGACTCAGATACAGGTCATAGCTGTCAATCTGATACAGCTGGATTTCACTCCAGTCCACTTTCGGAATATAAATCACACCTGGATCATCAGATTCAAAAACGATTCCTGCTTCAGACAGACTGCAGAAAACCTCTGCGGTCTTTGATGCATTGGGATAATATACCTCATGCCCCAGACCTGCATACAAGACTGCTGCCAGGCTGATGAGTGCCGCGAGAATAAGAACGCCGACAATAGCAATAGTCCAAATCCACTGGACCGGGTCCATCAAAGAGACCAGCGAAGCTGCAACCAGTATGCCAGCCACGACTATCGGGTAAAGCCAGATAAATCTGCCACCACGCAGAAATCTCAAACGCAGACTTCCAGGTACATGTTCAGGAAACTGACATTTGAGCTTCATTGTTTCTCTCCTTCCTGGAGCGGATCAAAAGAACGAAACAGCTGGATCAAGGCCTGCCTGTCCAGATAAGAGTCTGGTGTTAAAGTACAGGAAACCCCGTTTTCATGGACCAGGACTCTGGCCTCCAGGGTTTCAGGCAGCTCGAAGGGCAGGCAGTCAAGCGTGACTGATACGCCTTCTTTTTCCTCTGCCCATTTTCGGATTTGCTTCCAGTTTACTGTCAAGCCCGAGGGAGAAAAAGCAATACCTGCTTCAGAAGCGACAAAGGGACAGGAAGCTGGATGTGTCCATACCTGCTTCAGATCCTCTTTTCGGGGTGTGTACACCATCAGAAATACGAGAAGAACAACCACAGAGAGAAACGGCAATCCACAAACGAATCCCCAGAGTGAAGCGCAAATACCACATAACAATGGCGTAAACATGGAAGCTAGTATCACAACTTTCCAGAAAACAGATATCCTTCTGTATTGAGTTGCCATGCCAGTGACAGAAGACTGATTTTTCATATTTTTCCTTTCAATGTATCAGGAGGTGAATCAATCTAAACAAAAAGAGATCCGGTCCACCTGCAGAACCGGATTTCCCGTGTCTAATTTATATCATCGTTTTCACAAATGCTGAAGCAAAAGTTGAAGTTCCCTCAATTCATAGCGAGCATTCGCAGATATTCGATTCTGCCGCTTACAATTCACAAAACCCCTGATAATCGATACTTCCCGGACAGTCTGTGTTCATGACAGATCTTCTGTTTCAGGCGGTTGACCGGAATCAGATTTCCGAAACATTGCCAGCTTTCATCAGCTCAACGAGGTCTCTCCATTCTTCCAGGGTATGACCATCCATATCCAGGGCCACCAGAACCACTGCCCATTTATACGATGTCAGAAACAGCGTAGAGCCAATCTGTCGATAACTCTTGATCTCATCCCAGGAGACTTCCGGAAGATACACCACAGAAGGATCCGGAGACGAAAAATGCAAGCCGGACCCATCCACTGTGCAGAATACGTCTGCAGTTTTGGAGACATTGGGATAATGCGGGGATTTCCCATACCCAAGAACACTTCTGGCCCACAACTGCAGACCACCGCATATGGTACCAAGAATGGCAATCCCAATCAGACTGTACCGTACGGCGTCTGTAACAGGCAGACAGGCCAGATACAGACAATAACCAATACACAATACAGGCAGTCCCAATGTTCTCCATACCGGAGATACCGTTGCCACCCGAAAGTCTTTGGGGACATCTTCCGGAAAGCGGCATTTAAACGTGATCATGATCCCCCTTCTTTCTGTCCTTTGTGTTCTGATTCAGCAACTGTATCAGTTCTGAATAAGCTGTATTTTTATCCTGTGAATTGATATCAGGCCGTAAAAGAAACGCAAACCCATCGTCATGTCCGAGGACCTGTCCGGAAAACGTCTGAAGTGATCTGTATGGTCCAGCTTCCAGAATCACCAGAATTCCCTTTCGTTTTCTGGACCACTTCCTGACCTGGTTCCAGCCAATGACCGTATCTGTACCGGTAAAATCAATGCCGGCAGCGGATGCGGTAAAGGAACCAGGTGTTTCCTTGGACAAGTTTCGGTAGCCTCGAATCAACTGAACGGTGTAAACCAGCAACGCAATCAGGGAAGCCAATCCCATCACCGGTTCTCCCCCCACCAAAAGTGAACTCAGAATTATCAGCAACAACAAAAGCGGAGGGATGAACAGAACGATATATCCTGCAATCAGGAAACGGGAAAAAAACCGATATGGCCTGGCGTGCCCTTTGATCACTCTTTTGTTTTCCATTTCAATTCTCCGTAATCCAACTGGCCAAAGAGCTGCATAGTTTGAACTCTTAAAGCTGCTCTAAGAAACGTTAACATGATTGAGTAACAATTCTATCATAATCAGTATCTGTATTTTATATAAGCATGAACATACGATAGCTGCTCCCATAATCAGCATGAAAGGAACACAAGATTTGATCTCATGTTCCTGTCAACTTGACTGATTAACCAGAAATTAAACAGCTTTATTTTCTAAATACCGGCACATCAATCAAGAATCCAAGATGTTCCAGGAGAAAATTCCCAATGCCCGCTGCTATACCAGGCATCACTTGCGCTACTCCTAAGAAAAACAGTGTAACAAATGCCGTTACCCGCACCACCGTTTCAGACTGCTTAATCCACTGACAGGCAGTTGGATCGGAGAATCGGATATTCAGTTCAATCTCGATGCCAATCGTACCCGGGACGCCTTCCACGGACTGTAAATCGTCTGTACCAATCGAAAGGCTGAACGTTCCGGATCCATCACGATTGACAGCGAATGAATACTTCATTGCACCACTTCTGACTGCATATGCAACCTCTGTCAGGGTTCCGGAAACATCATAGTCAACAGCAGCTTCGGTTGAAACCTCCTGAATTTCCGAAATTGTCTCGGAAAGTCCGGCTTCCATTTCACCATTCAGAGTATTGATTGAGATTACTCCAGGATCATCTTCTCCGAAGGGAACTGTTGCTGTTTCCTTGATGGTTGCCTGAACAATAAGTCCTCCTCCAGATACAGGTGGCAGAACCTGTTCACCCACTTCAAATTCAAAGTCGATCCGCTTTCTGGCTGTAAAACCAAGCGCAGACAGTACTCGTCGTGTAAACTTGCTTCGGGCTTCCTGCAGCATTTCCGCAGTGGTCACAGATCCGCCCACATCATTCTTTCGCGCTCCTCCATCACGACCGGATACTGCCACTTTATCAAGGGGAAAAGCGGGAGAAGGCCCAAACGTGAATTCATCAAACTGATCAAAAGCCCAGTTGGAGGGAATCGGGAATCCGAGATTTCCAGAGAATCCGGTGGACATATCCGCAACGAATGAATACTCCGCCAGACCTTCTGCTGAAATCTGCCTGCAGACTTCACGGGGTCCATAAATGCCGATTTTGTAGTTTTTGGGATTGAATGCGGCTTGTCTGAAAGCATTTGCAATCTGTCTGAAATACGGAATGATCAGTGACTCGGTCTGATAACTCATGCAGTCGAAATCCACCGCGAAATAGATCACTGTTTCTTCCGGGAATCCCAGGACGGCTGCAGTCCGCAGCGCTGTCACCGCATCATAGGATCCGCGTCCACTGATTTTGAAATAGTCCGCGTAATACCCGCCATTCTGATAGATGGGAAAAACTGACAGCCCTGCATCCTGAATATTCCCGATTTCTTCGGGTGTAAGGTATTTGGGGCGTTCAGCCGCACCTACGCCAACTGTTCCAGTCAGATAGCGTCCAATAACGTTGTATCCGGCTGCTTTCAGGTTGACACACATCTGTCGGGACAGAATCTGGGAAGTATCTCCGCCTGTACAGGAACGGTTGGGATTGCCTCTGCTGGTCAGCAGGGACATCATCGTAGTCAGATGAATTTGTCCGGAAACCACCCCATCCAGTCCTGTAAGTCCGTACTCTTTCTGGAAGTTCACAACATTGAGCCGCATTCCACTGGTAAAGGTACTGGAGAATTCAGTCTGGCCAAATCCGTAAAAGTACAGCGCATATTTTGCAATCTTCACCAGCGCCGGTTCTGAGCACCCTTCGTAAAGAGGATGCTGAGAGAACGCCGACTGAGTGGCAGGCCCGAATACCACAGAAGTAAGGTCCGGGATCCATGTCTGCAGATTCAGTGCACCCTGCAGGCATCCAATGAGAGACAGAGCTGTATTCCGGCTCATGACGCCTTCACATGGCTGGACACCAATTACTGAGGACCAGTCCGCATTGATGCTTCGCTGAATTACACGAAGCGTTGGATCTCCTCCTGGAACAAGCTGAAACCAGCCCATGGAGAAGAGTCCCTGCCAGACTTTCCAGTCAATCACACCACTGGTTTTGAGCCCGGCATCTTCCTGATACTGTTTGACGGCATTTACACCATTTGTGTAGTAAATGCCTGTGATCCCTCCTGCGTGATATCCTTTGCAGAACAGAGCGCATTGAATCAGTTTCACATCGTTGGAAGGTTCGTCTGAAGGATCCATTTTTTCAATGTCATTCAGAGAACGCATGACATTCACTGTATACGGTCCAAGATATCCCGTGACGCTGGGAACTTCATGCTCGATCTGAAACGCCCTGACCAGGCCTTCCATCATCAATCCACCCGTCATACCGTTTTCGTCCAGATGAACCCAGTCGCTGTTATGTCCATAGGTTCCATTCAGATATTTCTGTGCTTCCAGTACAAAGCTGTCTGCCATATAATCACCATTCTTTCTGTTTCAGACAATATGACCGGTCGTTGTCTGCACACTCAGAATAACGAAATATAAAAGCACATATGTGCCGCTTATCACTATAATATTCTTAAATATTTCTTTTTTCAGTTGCTTCTGACATTCTCAGCAATCCGTTTCACGGTATGATCAACAAGTCTCTTTGCTGAACTGTGGTTTTCATATCCCAGTTGAGCTGCAATCTCTGCAAATGATTTACGCTTAAAATAACGGAGCTCAATTGCTTCTTTCTCCAGCAAATCCAGATGGATTGCCCACTGGGCATAGAACTGAACGATCAGTCTGGAAATTTTTTTCAGCTCTGATTCATCTGTCAGGTGCTCATCACGAGTGATGAGTAATGCAAAAGGATAGGCGGACAATACTGACTCAACAAAAGACGGAGTAACAGGCATGATAATCACCTTCTTTGGGACGTTACTAAATCCAGTTTCAATTATAATTGCATTTTGTTTATCTGTCCATCAATTTGTTATCATATTGTTATCATACTGTTTTGCATTCTGGCTTTCATCAGACTGAACATCGTATCCGGGGTACTGTCTCATTGGGATGATGAATTAACCGCCATATAGGGAATACATTTTGGGAAATACTGTGGGAAACCACCGGGAAAGGTTACGCCGGCAGTATGCAAACGCACTCTAACTGGCGGTAAATTTTCCAAAGTTGGATTCTACTCCAACTTTATTTGTTTTTCCGATATACTTGGAGTGTACTCCAACTTATAAAAAAGCATCAGTCACTGGACTGATGCATTTCACAATGGTACAGACAGACGAGGAGAGGAGGAATGAGCATGATCATCGCCAGACCTGACTATCTGAACCGGATCAAAGCCTTTCAGGGGAGGAGTCTGATCAAGGTGCTGACAGGCATGAGACGTGTCGGCAAATCCACATTGTTGAAACAAATACAGGAATCACTGCTGAATGAAGGTGTAAAAGAAAGCCAGATCATCCAGATCAATATGGAAGAAATGGAGAACGAGCCGCTCACAGACTATCATCGCCTGTATGAGCATATTCAGCGCAGGCTTCAGAAGGACCAGATGAACTATATCTTCATTGATGAAGTGCAGGAAGTGGATCAGTTCGAGAAGGTTCTGAACTCGCTGCAGGCAAAAGGGAATGCAGATATTTTCGTTACTGGTTCCAACTCACAAATGCTGTCCGGGGAACTGGCTACGCGGCTTTCAGGCAGATATGTGGAAATCCAGGTCTATCCTTTTTCCTATAAAGAATATCTGGAATTGAATGAACTGAAACCTGGCAATGAATCGCTTCAAGAGTGGCTGCAGACTGGGGGTCTTCCAGCTGCCGGCGGCTTGTCATCCGAAGCATGGCGGGAATATCTGTCAGGGATTTACCATACTGTCCTGTTGAAAGACATTGTCCAGAGGAAAAAATTCACGGATGTTGCTCTGCTTGAAGCATTGAGTCAATACCTGGCAGACAACATTTCCAACCAGATCACTCCCAAGGGCATATCCGACTACCTGACCAGCGCCGGTCGCAAAACGACCTCCAAGACAATTGATAATTACTTATCAGCGCTGAAAGAAGCTTTCCTCCTGAATCCCGTACAGCGGTCTGACCTGCGGGGAAAGAAGATCTTCGACCGCGGAAGGAAGTATTACTTTACAGATACCGGCTTGCGGCAGTATCTGATTGGGGGGCGGCTTCGGGATTTGGGAAGACTGCTGGAAAACGCAGTCTGCACGGAACTGAAACGGCGGGGCTATGATGTGTCAAGCGGGGACTGGAATGGCCTCGAAGTGGATTTTGTCGCCCGAAAAAGCAGTGAGGTTCAGTACTATCAAGTTTCTGCCTCTGTACTGGATGAAGCCACGTATGACAGAGAAATTCGTCCTTTTCTGTCCATTCAGGATAATTATCCTGAAATCCTGCTCTCTCTGGATTCCTTTGACTTGAGTGATAAAGGAATCAGGCATCAGAATCTGCTGGATTTTTTCCTGGAAAACGAGACCTGATGAAACTATCTCTGGGGCATTGGAAATGCTGTTTTGCATTGGACTGGACAGCAGCCTGTCTGGCTGCCTGATATTCATGGCAGCTGCATACTTTCTCACGAAAAAAAACGCAGAACCAACGCACCATGGTACGTAAAGTCCTGCGGATTTCACAGATTTGATCAGTGTTTCAAGCGGTCCTGGCTCTCACTCCGGCACTGCACGAACAGCAATCTGAACTGAATGCGCATGCACACTTATTCAGGCATATGCGTTTGTACCCCCGGAAAAGCCGACGATTCCTCTAACTTCCCTCCGCCTCTCCTTGGCAATCCGCCTCCAGTACCCGCTGCGTCAGCCTGTTCAGGACCCGGCTTCGCTGCCTCTGTTCCGGATACATCTCCTTCACCAGCGGACGAAGGACCTTCATCACCGCCAGGGCAGCTCCCGCATCTTTGGGCAGCGCCTTTCGGATCCGCCGCTTCAGCTTTCGGGCCGCCGCCGGACTGGCTCCGTTTGTGGAGATCCCCACACAAAGGTCTCCATCCGTGATCATGCTCCCGAAATAAAAACCGCACAGATCCGGGTCATCCACCACATTCACCGGCAAATGCCTGCTGCGGGCATCTGCCGCCACCCGTTCATTCAGTGCCCTGTCATCCGTCGCCGCAACGACCATGTCCATCCCATCCAGATCTTCGCTGCTGTACCTGCGGTTCCGGACAGTGACCGCCGCCATGCGTTCAATGACGGGATCCACATCCGGTGCAACAACAAAGAGCCTTGGGCCAAAGGGCTCCAGGGCTCTGAGTTTCTGCACGGCAGTCTGACCACCGCCGACAACCAGCACCGATTTCTGCGACAGATCCACAAACATCGGAAAGGCCGGCATCTCAGTCTCCGAAACTGATGCCCAGCATCCGCGCTTCGTTGATGATCGTCGAATCCGGCTGCACAAGCTTCAGCTTGCCCGCTGCATCCTCCAGGGGAACCCGGACGATTTCCCGGTTTTTGTATGCCACCATGAAGCCAAAGGCCCCTTCGCAGATCATGCGGCCGCCTTCACTGCCCAGCCGGCTGGCAAACACCCGGTCATAGGCATCCGGCATGCCCCCGCGCTGTGTGTGCCCCGGTACCGTCACACGGACTTCCCTGCCTGTGCGTTCCTCGATCTCCGCCGCGAGTTTGTAGGAAACCGACGGGAACATGTAGTTCTGCAGCTGCTTCTTGTATTCCTTCTTGGACAGCTTCTTGTCCTCCTGGGAAATGGCGCCTTCGGCCACCGCCAGGATCATGAACCGGCCTGTGTTGTTCGTCTTTTTCTTTTCAATGACTTCCACGATCTTGTCCATGCTGTAGGGAATCTCCGGCAGCAGAATGATGTCCGCGCCGCCGGCAATGCCTGCATTCAGCGGCAGCCAGCCGGTTTTGTGCCCCATGATCTCCACAATGAACACCCGTCCGTGACTGGATGCCGTGGTGTGGATCTCGTCGATTGCCCTCGTGGCAATGTCCACCGCGGACTGGAACCCGAAGGTCATGTCCGTTCCCCAGAGATCGTTGTCAATGGTCTTGGGCATGGCAATAACGTTGAGGCCTTCCTGGGAGAGCAGGTTGGCGGTCTTCAGGGAACCGTTGCCGCCCAGCACCACCAGACAGTCGAGCTCCAGCTCGTTGTAGGTATGTTTCATCATCTCGACTTTGTCGTTGCCGTTTTCATCCGGCTTGCGGATGTCCTTGAACGGTACCCGGCTTGTGCCGAGGATCGTCCCGCCGACGGTGAGAATTCCCGTGAAGTCATCCCCTGTCAGCATTCTGTATTTGTTGTACATGAGGCCCTTGTACCCATCCTGGAATCCGTAGAATTCAAAGGGTTCCTTTGCGTTGTGGGCCACAGATTTGTAAATTGCACGCATGGTGGCGTTCAGGGCCTGGCAGTCGCCGCCGCTGGTCAGCATTCCGATTCGAAGCATATGAGTTCCTCCTTAGTGCCTGTATTTACACGTTGTTCCATATCTTCTTCATTATAGACCGCCAATGGCAAATGCGGTGGCCTCAGTCCCGCGCCGCAGGAAGTTTTCCGGTTCCATGGCCATGGCCGGCAAGCCGGACAGCCGGGGCGGTTACCTGAAATTCCGGTCAATGAACGCCGTGAGCGGTTTGCGGTTCACCTGATCCCGATGGGTCTGATCCCAGTCAAAGGCTTCCCGGTACACGTTGTTGCCCAGGCTATAAAGATAAGGGGGGTCGAAGGATATAAGCCTGCGGATCCCTCTGCTGCAGGGCCTGCTCCGCTTCGGCTTTGTCCATTCCGTACTGCTTCCAGATGGCGTTGTACCCGGCAGCTGCCCGTTCCCTTAAGGGCTGCGGTGTGGTCTCCGGATACACTGCGCTGGAGCTGATGAACAGAAAGGTTCCATAGTCGCCCAGCGCCTCCAGCAGTTCTGTCACATCCCGGCGGGTATACCCTGTATCCACGACTGCATCAAACCGGTATCCCTTCAGGCAGTCTTTCAGGTCATGGCGGTCCCCCTGAATCAGACGCACCCCGGGAACCTGGGGCCTGGTATTGCGGTTTAGCACATAGACTTCCTGTCCCTGCGCCAGGAAGTATGCAGCCAGAGTGCGGCTGACAAATACAGTTCCGCCGGTGATGAGCAGTTTCATGGGACTGATACCTTTCTTTCCTTCTTTCAATTCATGTGAGCTGTTGGAAAGATGTGCATTTTATCACGTTTTTCCCGGGAATTTTGTGCATTTCGTCACACTTTTCCAGAAACCGACCCAATCATCCAGCATCAGTCTGAGAAAAACAGCCAGACCCTGTCACAGGACGTGGTCTGGCTGTCTGTGTATGGCTCAGCGTTTCTGTTCCCGGAGCCGGTGCGTGACTTTCAGCAGATGGTGCAGCCGCGGCAGCATTGCCTCGAGTCTGGCAAAATCCGTCATGCGCCACTGCCAGTTGGTGTTGCCGCAGGTGCCGGGGGCATTGATCCGGGCATCCGCATCCAATGACCACAGATCCTGGAGAGGCAGGATCGCCCAGGCGGCGTCGCTTTCCAGGCAGTACCGGCACAGTTTTTGCGCCGGAGTGGACCCCCTGAGCTGCAGCTGCCGGTAGATCCGGTTGAGCCGGATCCGCTCCCGCCGGGTCTGGTTTCCATGCCACATCATCACAGGTTCATTGTCATGCACCCCGGTGTAGATCACGGCATTGGCCGGTACCCGGAACCCTTCCTGCTCTTCCCGGGGCCCCAGGGAATGCTGGGCAATCTTCATCCCCGGCAGGCCATAGCGGTCGAGCAGATCCTGGAGGGAGTCCCGCTTGTCCCCCAGATCCTCGGGAATCAGCCGGAGATCCGGCAGGTCCTGGAAGAGGCGGTCGAACAGCGCTTCCTTCGGTCCCTCCTCCCAGTGGCCATTGCGGGCAGTCGCATCGGCCGGTGGCACAGACCAGAACCGGTCAAATCCCAGGAAGTGGTCGATCCGCACCACGTCGTAGAGCCGGGCATTCCAGGCAAGGCGCTTCTTCCAGAAGTCATAGGCAGTCCCCCAGTCATAGAGGGGATTGCCCCAGAGCTGGCCGTCGGCGGTGAAGCAGTCTGGGGGACAGCCGGCTTTCGCCGCAAGGTGTCCGTCTGGCGTCAGCTGGAACGCCTCGGGCATGGATTTCACATCTGCACTGTCATGGCCCACATAAATGGGCAGATCGCCAATGATGTCGATTCCCATGTCCCGTGCGTGGCTGTGCACGGTGTTCCACTGGGTGAAGAACATATATTGCAGGAAGCGGTGAAAGTCCGCTTCCGTGGCCAGCGAATCCGGAATTTCTGTCAAAGCCTGGTCTTCGGCTGGCCAGTCGATCCAGGCCCGCAGGCCGTTTTTCTCCTTCAGGATCCGGTATCGGACATAGTCCTCGAGCCAGAAGGCTTCCTGACAGAAGCGCTCGTAGGATGCATCCGGCACGAAGGCTTCAAAGGCTTTCCGCAGCCAGGGCATCTTCACGGCCCGGACAGCCGGATAGTCCACTTTTTTCTGTGCATCAGCCGGCAGGTCGGGGGCTGCGACCGTCGGCAGCAGGCCTCTGTCCGTGAGGTCATCGATGTCAATGTAGATTTCGTCGCCGGCGAAACTCGACAGCGGCTGGTAGGGAGAGTTGCCGAAGCCCACAGGTCCCAGGGGCAGCAGCTGCCAGAGAGAGAAGCCGGCTGTCTGCAGGTCGTCGAGAAACCGGATGGCCGGACGTCCCAGGGAACCGATGCCCCAGGCAGAGGGCAGACTGAAGAGCGGCACCACCAGACCGGCTTTGCGGTCTGTCAGACGCTGATGGTCCTGCACCCCGGTGTCCAGGCGGGTAAGTTGAGTCGCGGGTGTATCCATGTGTGTTCCTTCCTGTTCCGGGCGTGGCCCGGTCTGTCGTTGTTTTTTCCTTATTATCTGTCGTTGTTTTTTCCTTATTATCTGTCGTTGTTTTTTCCTTATTATATAGAATTATATAGAGAGCTGCGGGAAGCAGAAGAACCCGGGGCGGCTGTCATTGACAAAAAAGCGGGGATGGCTCAGGTCCCCGCCTTCTGTACAGATTCCTTTCTGTGATCGGGCCATGTCCCTGTGACAGAATCTGCCACGACGGGGAACCGCCGGCTGCACCAGGGGAAGAGAAGAAAGGGTGTGCAGCCGTCAGCTCCAGCATGCGGCGAAGGGAAACCGCCGCATCCCCATCAGGCAGATCTGTGTCATGAACGTCCGTCAGCCCTTGACAGCGCCGCCCATGCCATCGGCGTAGAACTTCTGCATGTAAATGAAGATGATCGCGATAGGAATGGAAATCAGGACCGCTGCGGCCAGGAACCGCATGTACCAGTCGTTGATGTACGTCTTGTCGAGCATCTGCCACATACCGATCGCCACGGTGTATTCGCTGGCATTCGCCCGACAGATGACCTTCGCAAAAATGAAGTCGATCCACGGTGCCATGAAGGCCTGCAGTGTGGTGGATATGATGATCGGCTTCGACAGCGGCATGGTGATTTTCGTGAAGATCTGCCACTTCGTGCAGCCGTCTATCTCCGCCGCTTCGTCCAGTGCCTTGGGCATGGTGTCAAAGAAGCCCTTGGCGACGTAGAACTTTACCCCGGCTCCCGCGGAATACACCAGGCTCAGGGCGACTTTGATCATCGACCCTTCGGTGAGTCCGAAGGACTGCAGGATGAAGTACACCGCTACCATGGCCATGAAGCCGGGGAACAGTCCGAGGATCATCGCAATGTTCATGAACGGCTTGCGGAGCTTGAAACGCAGCCGCGACATGCAGTAGGCCACGGAAATCGTGAAGAACACACTCAGAAGGCAGGAACAGATTGCAATGATGAGCGTGTTCGTGAACATGCGGGGGAAATTCAGGATGGAGGTATCCGTGAAGAGTTTCGTGTAGTTCGAAATGGTCCAGGCCTTGGGAAGAATCGTGGAAATGTAGCTGCCTTTCTGGGCGGAGAAGCTGTACAGCACCACCCAGACAATGGGGAACACCCAGACAATCGCCAGAACGGAAAGGCAGACGTAGACCAGCGCGTTGCTGACGCGTTTTTTCACTGTCGCATTCATTACATGAAGCCCTCCTCATTCTTGTAGGATCCCGTGCTGCGGTACGTCACCAGGGACACAATGGCCAGTACCACGAAGGTCAGGATGCCGATCACCGCACCGATGTTGTATTCCTGCCGGTCGATCGTAAGCTTGTACAGCCACGTCACCAGCAGATCGGTTTTACCCGCCGTGTGTCCCACCGGCGTCGGGTTGCCTTCGGACAGCAGGTAGATGACATTGAAGTTGTTGATGTTGTTCGTGAACGTCACGATCAGGTTCGGGGCCGTCACAAACAGCATGTACGGGAGGGTGATCTTGAAGAACGTTGTGACAGTGCTGGCCCCGTCGATCCGGGCCGATTCATAGAGCTCGCCGGGGATGTTCTGCAGAATGCCCGTGAGATCCAGCAGGGTATAGGGGATACCCACCCACAGGTTGATGATGATGACCGTCACCCGCGCCCAGGTGGCGTTGGTGAAAAACGGCAGGGACTGATCGATCCAGCCCAGGTTCTGCAGGATGACATTCACCGCCCCCTGAGGCTGGAGCACGGAGCGCAGCACCATCAGGGAAACGAACTGCGGCACGGCGATGGACAGCACGAAGCAGAAGCGCCAGAACGCCTTGCCCTTCGTGCCCTTGCGGTTGATCACCAGCGCCAGGATCATGCCGAAGATGTAGTTGAGGAACGTCGCAAAGAACGCCCAGACCAGGGTCCAGCCCAGGACGCTCCAGAACTGGGACCCGATGTCGGAGCCGAAGTTCAGCACTTCCCCGAAGTTTTTCAGACCCACCCAGTCAAAGAGCACCAGGTGCTGCCCGATCTTCGAGTAGTTGGTGAAGGCCATGGAAATCATGAACACCAGGGGGAGAATGGTGAAGATCAGGATCCCCAGCACCGGGAGTGTCAGCAGGGTTTTCTGGATGTCGGTGTCAAAGAGCTTTGCCACGTCCTGGCGGAACGTCGGCAGGGGCTTTCCTTTTTCCTGCATGACCTGGGCCTTGTAGGCACCTTTCATGTTGGCACGCCAGACCACGATGAATCCGGCGGTCACAAACAGCGCCACGATGCCGAAGAGCAGGATCTTCACGGAGTTGTCGCCCGCGGTGTATTCATACACACCCAGGGCTTCGTTCCAGACCTTGCCCTGTTCGGCTTCCCCCAGACCGGGGAGACCTGCAATCTGGCCGATGCCGGTGGTGATCATGTAATAGATGTAAAGGATCTCCACACCGAGATACATCAGGCCCTTGATGAACCGGTGTCCGGCCAGCTGGCCGAATCCCATGATCAGGGCCGACAGACGGGTTTTCCAGTTGCCTTTGGTCAGGGCGTTCCAGACAGTATACGGCGTATAGAATTCGTCATTGGGGTTGGATTTGAAGAGAGCCACAATGTTGCCTCCTCTCTGCGGGATGCAGCTGTGGCTGCATCAATGGGCTGTCCTTTCAGAAAAGGCCTGCAACAAGGCAGGTCTTTTACTTGCGGACAGGGGCTTACTCTTCTGTCAGGGTATTCAGCTGTTTCTGGAACTCGGCTGTCTTGTCCTTGGCGTTGGCTTCCGTTACGTCACCCGCAATGATGGCCTTGCCGAAGTTTTCGCCAATCTTCCAGTAGTTGCCCATTTCAGTCAGCGTGGGCTGGATCTTGGCGGTGTTGTCGACAGTGTCGTTCTGCGCCTTGACGAGCATGTCCTTCGCAAAGACTTCGTCTTCGAGCAGCGTGGTGTTTGTCGGGATGATCATGCGGTCTTCCCAGTGTGCCTTCTGGGCTTCTTCACCGCCCAGGTAGGCTGCAAAGGCAACAGCCGCTGCCTGGTTTTCGCAGTTCGGGTTCACGCCGATGGCCTTGGAGCCTGCGAAGGAATACAGCTGTTTGTCCTCGCCGCCGATTTTGGCTGTCGGCAGCTGGGCAGCACCCAGGTCGTCGCCCAGGGCATCCTTCAGCGTCTGGTAGTCCCAGGAGCCGGAGAAGAAGACAGCGGTTTCCTTTTCGGAGAAGGCGGCGTAGCCTTTGCCGTCTGCGTCATCCGCAAAGTTGGAATTGTTTTTCAGAGCCACCAGGTATTCGGTTGCGGCGGGTTTGTCGAACTGGATGCCGGCTGCTGCGTCCTGTCCGTTGTCGCCGAACATCGTGCCGCCATCTGCATAGTAGAAGGCAGGCAGGTACCAGGAGTTGGATACGGGGAACGTGATCTTGTTTTTGGCAATGATGTCATCCAGCGACTTGATTTCGTCTTCGCTGACCATGCTCTTGTTGTAGTACATGAACCAGGTGTTGGTGGTGAAGGGCACACCATACACAGCCCCGTCCTGGGTCACGGAATCCACAACGACTTCCGAGTTGTCAGCCTTGATCTGCTCCAGGGTGTTGCCGCCCAGTTCTGCAATGGCATTGGCGTCCTTCAGCTTACCGATCTGGTCGTTGGCAAACAGGTAGACATCCGCGGAGTTCTCGGGATCCTGCGCCACTTTGTCGCCGACATCGCCTTCCTGGCAGACTTCGTTTTTCCAGGTGATGTTGTATTCCGGGTGCGCTGCCGCAAAGTTCTCCTGCATCTTGCCCAGCCAGTTGCCGTAGTCATCCGCCTGGTCTTCCTGCGGCGACTAGACAGTCAGGGTGACGTCCTGCGTTTCACCTGTGTCACCACCGGTGCTATCCGCCGGTTTTTCACTGCTCGAGCAGGCTGCCAGCGACAGCGCCATGGCTGCGCTCAGGGATAGGGTAGTCCACTTTTTCATCTTTCTGTTCTCCTCTCTTAAAAGAATGATTTGGTCCCGCTTACAGAAAAGTAAACGTTTCCAGTGGTTGCGCTTTCATAATAAATTCAGTTTTCCCATTATGCAACAACATTTTGAGCCAAATTTTTCCATTATTTTCCAGACAGTTTATGCACCAGAAAACCCCGGGACCGCAGTTCCGGGGCAGGTGGAATCTAAATTGTCAGTCGGCTTCCGGCAACATTCCGGCATTGACAGCCGGTGATTTTTCGATACCGTGATCTGCCGGTTTCCAGCGGACTTTTGCGGAAAACGGCTTCTGTTTCAGAAGTGCCTGCCGCAGATCGGGATCCATGTCCAGGCACAGAATGTCATGACCGGCTTCCGTGGGAAACACCAGCGCCATGGCCTTCCGGCCCGGGTGTCCGGCTTTCCGGGTCCGGGTGATGCCGGGTTTCAGGTAGTACTCCTCCACAAATCCGGGATCGTCTGTCAGCCGCTGCAGGGAATTCAAGTCATATCTCCCGAACACCCGACGGCGGTACCGGTTGAAGATTTTCAGGATATACAGCTGCTGGCCGTCCAGGATGTATTCAAATTCATGCCGCAGCCGCCTGGCATACCACCATCCCCATACAAAGAACACCATGCTCAGGGTCCAGAGTATGGGCGCAAACAGAACCGTGAAAACCAGAAACAGGATCCCGGTGGTGAACAGCAGATTTCTCGTGACTTTCTGGATCGGCGCTGGTGGAATCGGGCCGGTGGAGTACTCGATGTGCATGACCTCATTGTAAAGTGGATTGACCGGATTTTCCAGAATGCATGAAACAGAATATTCCATGGAACTGTTTCCATGCGGTGTGCCGGACAGAGAAGCCATCCAGGATCATTTTCCCTCTGCAGATAATGGGCAAGAAGCACACAGACTGCAGATGCATGGTCTGGCAGCCATGCCGGATTTCAACGTCCGGCTGCTTCAGGACTGTCCAGAAAGAGCAGAAACAGCAGCGTCTCAGGAAAAAACAGTAAAACTACTGATAATTCATGGGAAAAAGCAGTGATTTTACTGCTTTTTCCCATTTTGACCGATATAGTAATAGCAGACAAAGGAGTTATAGAGAATGCTCAGGCGAAAACTTTACGATGACCTGCTGGACTGGAAAGAGAAACGCAGGAAACAGAAAGCACTGTTTGTCACGGGAGCCAGACAGGTCGGGAAATCCACCCTGGCCCGCAAATTTGGTGAAGAAAATTACAAACAGGTCATAGAACTCAATTTCTACAACGATCCGGGAGCTGCCCGGATTTTTCGCCACGGAACCCCCGAAATCATTCTGACACAGCTGACAGCCTATACCGGAAAGTCCGTCATTCCGGATGAGACACTGGTGATTCTGGATGAGATCCAGGAATGTCCTGCAGCCAGGACTGCCATCAAGTTTCTCGTGGAGGATGGGACCTGTGACTATCTGGAGACCGGCTCCCTTCTCGGGATTCAGTACAACTCAGTGAAATCACTGCCCGTCGGATTTGAAGAACGCATCAACATGTATCCACTGGATTTTGAAGAATTTCTCTGGGCTCTGGACTATCCGGCAGAAAGCATCCGTTATATAAAAGAATGTTTTGAAAAACAGGAATCCGTGGGCAGCGCAGCCCATGAACGGATGCTGCGGCTGTTTGACACATACATGGTCGTGGGCGGCATGCCGGAAGCAGTGCAGACCTATGTCAGCACCAAAGACATCACTGAAACAGTCCGGATTCAGAAACAGATTCTTGATTTGTACCGTCAGGATATTTCCAAATATGCACAGGGACTGATGAGTCTGAAAATCCGCCAGATTTTCGATTCGATTCCATCTCAGCTGGATGACAAAAACCGCCGCTTTATGCTCAGCCGTCTGGGAAAAGGACAGCAGATGCGGGGCCTGGAAAGCAGCTTTCTCTGGCTGGAAGAAGCCGGCGTCGCCCTCCCCTGCTACAATACATCGGCACCTGTATCTCCTCTCCGTCTGAATGAAAAAAGAAACCTGTTCAAACTGTTCCTGAATGATACGGGTCTGCTGACTGCCATGAGCCTTGGCGATATTCAATTCGAGCTCCTGCAGGGAGAACTGGACATCAATTCCGGCAGTATTCTGGAGAACGTCTTTGCCCAGGCGCTGGCATCGAAGGGACTGGATTTGTTTTATTATGATTCCAAGTCCACAGGAGAACTGGACTTTGTTGTGCAGAACGGAAAAGACATCGATATTCTGGAAATCAAATCAGGAAAAGACTATAAAAAGCACAGGGCTCTGGACAAGGCTCTGCAGGTAAAGGACTGGCAGTTTCAGCGGAAAATCGTCTTCTGCAAAAGCGACGTGAAAGCAGAAGGAGAAATACTGTATCTGCCATTTTACATGATCATGTTCTACGCACTGAAAGAACAGCAGCGGCTGATCTGGGACCCGCTGGTTCCGGATTTCAACTGAGCGCACAATGTATGAATCACTCCTGTCAATTCAGGAAAAAGCAGTAAAGTCACTGATAATTCTCGGGAAAAAGCAGTCATTTTACTGCTTTTTTTGACCGATACAGGAACAGCCCTGTACCGGTAACCCTGTCTGCAAAGAAAACGGACAGCCTGCCCAACAGGGATCAGCTGCCCGTGTGTTTCTTTGTGTGCTCTGTCAGGACCGGTCCAGTCCCGGCTTCTGGTCCAGCCACTCCTTCAGCACCACCGCATTGTTGTGAGCTTCGTCTTTGCTGGCAAACAGGAGCGTTACATTCCCTTTCTCCAGCAGGTCCTTCACATGGCTGGCAAAGATCCTGGCGTCGTCAGAGGCATCCAGCTGTGCCAGATACTTCTTTTTGAATTCCTCAAAACTCAGTTCTCCCTCATGGAACGCCCTGCGCAGTCCGCTCTCCGGGGCAATGGACTTGTCCCACTCCGTCAAGTCAGCCTTCACCTTCGACTCTCCCCGCGGCCACAGCCGGTCCACCAGGATCCGTGCCCCATCCTCTTCAGATTCGGGCTCATAGCTCCGCTTCAGTTTCAGTTCATGCATCCTGTCTCTTGTCTCCTTTCGTGTTCCCAAGCGTTTCCCCCAGACGGCGGTTGATGGCCTCCAGGTTTTCCTCCAGCTGCCGGAACCGGTGTCCATTGACCCCCGAAGGATGAGGAAACCCCGAAACGATCCGCTCAGCCGGGATCACACCGGACAGCCGCAGCTGTTCATCCACCGACTTGCCCAGGGGAATGAACACCGCCTTTGGATAGGCCGCCAGGATTTTCTGCAGCTGTCTGTCACAGATTTGTGTCAGCATGGGGGAGCGGGAAATCTTCGGAGCGTGTCCCGTATAGTTCTTTCCGTTGCGGAAAACCGGATAGGGCAGAAGCGCCGTATTGTCCATGAGCCGGCAGTCCGGATCGAACAGCTCCCGGCAGCTGTCCAGGTGCAGAAGAGCCGGGAGTTCTGTGCGGTCTGCGAGTTCGATGAGATTGCGCCGCATGGAGCGGCCGAACCGGGCCTGGATCTTGGCCTGGCGCAATACATCTTCGTCCTGGAGTCCCTGCAGTTCCTTCACCAGGTCAAAGGAGAGCTTCATCTGTTCAAACCCCGGGCAGATACCGACAAACACCACTCTGGCGTCCGGATCCATGTAGTCTGTATGCGCGGCATAGTATTCCTCGAGGCCCATGGCCGGTTCACTCTGCATCTTCAGCGGGGCCATGGTATCTTTGGTCAGTTCGGATATGGTGTCCATCACTGGTCTGTACCGGTCAAAATTCGTGCAGTCTGTCATGGTCGCTCCATTGGTGGTCTCTCCGTCTTCTGAAGAAAGTATAGTAGCGTACCGGTCCTTCTGACAGTTTCCTGCCTGCGGCCTTTGTGCAGCCAGGACCGCCTGCTGTGGTATAACGGAACCATGAACAACACACCAGACACACTCCTGGTTGCACAGGCACAGGCCCTGTGCGACACCCCTCATTCCCTGTCCGCCATCTGCAACATCCTTGCCCTGATTTACTGGTCGGCTGACTCCATCAACTGGGCCGGTCTCTACTTCACAGACCCTGACGGCTCCCTGTACCTGGGGCCCTTTGTCGGCAAACCCGCCTGCATGGAGATTGCTGCGGGCACCGGGGTGGTCGGAACCTGTGCTTCCCGAAAAGAGCCTCTGCTCGTCCCGGACGTTCATGCCTTCCCGGGTCACATCGCCTGTGACAGCGAGTCGAGATCGGAAGCCGTGTTCCCGCTGATGCAGGATGAGACTGTCATCGCGGTGCTGGACATTGACTGTCTTCAAACAGACGGGATCACACCGGAACAGTTCCGCTCGTTCCAGACCATTGCCGGACTGATTGCAGATCTGCCTGCCAAAGAGGGAAACCTCCGATCCGGGATCTCTTCAGCCGACTGACGACAGCCGGCTTTTTGATGCTCCGATCCGTCAGGAAAGCCGTATGACGGTCTGTACTTGCCGGACTGGCTTCTGCGCTTTTTGTTTTCTTTCAAACTGTGGCATACTAAAGTCATACAGCAATATATGAGGTCGACCTGCGGCTGGCTGACAATTCCAGCCACGGCTGTCCGCCCGCATAAGATATCCGCCCGCATAAGATAATGGAGGCATCCATGCAAGCCAGGGAAATCAGCAAAGCAATCTATACAGAGTTCCTGCAGCGTCATTCGCTGGACAATGTCTGGCAGACCACTATGATGGGTGATATGCAGGAGGCACGGGGCAGGCACGTCCTGTATCTGGGCATCTTCGACGATACCGATACCCTCACCGGGGCCACAAACGTTGTGCTGGAACCTTCGCACTTTGGCGCACTGCATGCCGGCAGCCCGCGCGGCCCCATCCTGGACTATACCGGATCCCAGGTCACCGCCTCCCTGCAGGCTGTCCGGGACTTCCTGAAACAGAAGCATGTGATGTACTGGACTCTGAATCCGTACGCCGTTTACGAGAAACACACCCTGGATGGCAAAGCCGTCCAAGGATCCCGCTGTCAGGGCATGTACGACCAGCTCATGGCCGCAGGCGCCCGTCACAGGGGATTCGTGCATGGTATCGACAACTCCACAGAACCCCGGTGGATGTATGTGATTCCCACAGACTTTGACAGTCCGCAGGCAATGCTCGATTCCTTTGCACACAAATGTTCCCGCAGCATTCGCCGGGCCATGGACTTTGGCGTCCGGGTCCGGGAACTCTCTGAACAAGAACTCCCCCTGATCGACGAAATGTTTTCCCATGCCGGGGACAAGCATGAGTTTTCCTGGAGAAGCGACGACTATACCCGACGCCTCTGGAATGCCTTCCATGAGTCCGGTGCAGTGAAGTTTCTCGTGGCGGAAATCAGCCTGCAGGACTATACGGGCAGGCTGCAAAAAACACTGGAAACACTCCGGCAACAGCAGGCAGAAACAGAGGACAGTATTGCCCGCATCCGTTCGAAGAAAATGCTCAACCGCTTGAAGGAAATCGAACAGAAAACCGCCTCTGTCCAGAAGCACCTGGAAGAAGCCGGAACCTTTGAAGCGGACGGCCCTGTGCTCAAGCTCGCCGCAGGGATTTTCTTCGACTACGGCCAGGAAGTCATCTGCCTGATGAGCGGCTACGACGAACGATATGCCTGGTTCTGCGGTCCCTATGCCATGCACTGGCAGATGCTGAAACACTGCCTGGAGCAGGGATATGCGAGATACAACCTGTATGGCATTTCCGGTGAATTCGGGGATGATGCCGTCGACAGCGGTGTCTACGCCTTCAAGAAAGGATTCAACGGAGAAATCTGGGAACTTCCCGGAGATTTTGAAATCCCCGTGGATCCCGTCCGATACAGCCTGCTCAGGGTGGCAAGGAAACTCAAAGGCATTCGACACCGGACATCATGACATCACAGCGAAAAGAGCCGGATCTCACACCCGGCTCTTTTCGTGTTTTTGGATCCCGCTCCTGCAAATCACGTCTTGCTGCCCTCTTCCTCTTCCTGTGCAGCCAGGGCTTTCTTCACCGCTTCCTTCTTCCCCGTCAGGTGCGGCAGGCGGGTGTCCCAGAACAGGCGGAACGTCAGCACCACAACTGCGAGCATGATGCAGACACTCATGGCCGGCGGCCAGACAAAAACACACAGCAGGAGCCCGACGATCTTGATCAGCACGTCAATGACTGTGGTCCGCGCAGGGAGCAGAAACAGGGTGCGCAGCACCGGCTGGCTGTGGTCCCGGTTGATGGAGCCAGTCAGGGCAATGTTTGAAACCGTGATGCACAGCACGACCACACCATAAAACACCTCTGCCACCACGGAATTCATGTCCTGTCCTACCAGTCCCGTCGCAAAGGGAAAAAAGGAACTGAAGAAGAGCGACACAAGCATATAAAACAGGGACCGTTCGGAGACGACTTCCACCTTTCCCCAGGCCATGTAGGAGGAAATCCACATGAGTCCCAGCCAGAAAAACGAAGCGGCGTAGCACACAAATCCCGGAATCATCCGGGCGATGTTCTGCCAGCTGTCAGGATCGGGAATGTTGAAACTCAGCACCAGGATCGTCATGACGATCGCCAGCACTGCATCGTAAAATGCCAGGAACCGGCTGGAGTTCATGGGACGGGACCTCCTTGTCGACTGCAGATGACAGTCCTCTTTCCGAAATTATAAAAAAGGGCCTGCCTGCCCGGGAACTTCCCTGCCCGGTCATGGTCAATCCCGGCAGCTACGTATCTGAATCCGGGTCCACCATCGCCAGCATTGGAACCGTGTCTGCCTCCATCAGCATGACCGGAATGCAGAAAACGGAGAGAGCCTCAAACAGGCATCTCTCCGTTTTTTTTATATCAGCTGTCTGCAGCTGTCTTTGCCTACAGTACCTGGTGGCCGCCGTATTTCCGGATCTTCAGGACGTGACAGCTGCCTTCGCCAAAGCAGCTCTCCATGAGGTCCCGGAAGGCGGGCACTTTTTCATCCGGCACAAAGGCCTGGATCGTACCGGCAAATCCGCCGCCGTGCACGCGGCTGGCGCCGGTTCCTTCCAGCGCCTGCTGGGCCAGCGCCAGGCCCAGGGCCACTTCCATCTGACGGTCGGCCCCTTTCGGGAACACATTCTGCAGGTACTCGAAGGACGAGTTTCCCGACGCATTGATCCCCGCCAGGAACGCCTCGAAATCATCGGCCTTCAGCGCATCGACGATCACCGGCACCCGCCTGTTTTCATTGAAGAAATGAATCGCACGCAGGACTGCCCGGTCACCGCAGGTTTCCCGCAGCCGGGGGAGCGCCGCGTAGAACTCGGCTTCCTTCACATCCCGGAGCACTTCGTGCCCCATGGCCCTGGCCACGGCCTTCATCTCCCCGGGAATCGCCGCATACTCATCTGTCAGATCCGCATGGGAGCCCTTTGTGTCGACAATGCACAGAGAGTGGCCGTATTTTGCAAAGTCCACCGGAATGGGTTCGATCACCGGCTGTTTCGGGTCCTGGAAGTCGATCGTCACCAGCCCGCCGCAGGCACAGGCGCACTGGTCCATCAGGCCGCAAGGCTTGCCGAAGTATTCATTCTCCGCAAACTGGGCGATTTTGGCGATTTCCGGCAGCGGCACGTTGTTGCCGTTGTAGAAGCCATTGAGGATGCAGCCGATGAGCACCTCGAAGCTGGCAGAGGAGGACAGCCCCGCACCCGCCAGAACGTTGCTGGTCACAAAGGCCTTCATGCCCCCGATGTGGTATCCGTCATTCACGAATCCCTGGTACACGCCTTTGATCAGCGCCTCGCTGGAGCCTTCCTGCGCCGGGTCTTTTTCCAGACCCGAGACAAAGAGCGTCTCAATGGGGAACGCATCACTCATGACCTCGATCACATCGTCGGCTTTTGCTGCCACGCCAATGGAATCCAGGTTCACGCTTGCTGCCAGGACCCGCCCATGCTGGTGATCGGTGTGGTTTCCTGACACCTCGGTCCGGCCGGCAGCGGTGAATACAGAGACCTCCAGGTCCCCGAACCGCTGGATGAAGGACGTCAGAGCATAGATATAGCGGTCGCGCTCCATGTCCAGCATGTCTTTGTCTCCATAGAGATCCAGCAGCAGGGCATCACAGGACCCGTTTTCAAATTTTGTCTTCAGTTCACTGGCTTTCATGATCTGTCTCGAACCGGAAGGACGTCCATTCCTTCCAGCTTTCCCCTTTCTTTACAATTGTTTTCGACTGTTCGTTCCGGATGTTGATGTCATCCGCTGCATAGGACGTTTCGATGCACACAGCTGTCTGACGGTTCATGGGCTGTCCGTCTTTTCCGGTCTCCCCCGCCAGGAAGTTGCCGGAGTAGATCTGGCAGACCGGGCAGGAACTGGACACCGTCATGGAGATGCCGGTTTTTTCGCTGTACAGCCGCACTGCATCGGTTTCCCGGTTCAGCAGGAACGGGTGGTCGAGGCCGGTGGCGGTTTCGATCTGCCCGTCGCCGCTTTCCAGCGCCTCGCCGATCCGCCGGCTTTTGCGGAAATCGAATATCGTGCCCGTCACATCTTCGGTTTCCCCCGTAAACAGGATGTCTCCGTCCACATGTCCATAGGCATCCGCCTGGATCTCCAGCCAGTGGTCGCCGATGTATGTAGCCTGGCCATCCAGGTTGAAATAGGCGTGGTTGGTCAGGTTTATCAGCGTGGTCCCGTCGGGTGTTGCATCGTATTCGATCACCAGTGTCGATCCTTCGATGCGGTATGTCACCGCCACATCGAGGTTCGCCGGATAGCCCTCTTCTCCGTCCGGAGAGTGCAGGGCAAAGGTCACGCTGTCCTCTGTTGTGTCTGCCACCGTGAAGGTCCGGAAGGCAAAGCCCTTCTCACCCCCGTGATTGCAGTTGGGACCGTTGTTCACCGGGAGCTGATACGTGGTGCCTTCCAGCGTGAACCGTCCCTCGCGGATGCGGTTGGATGTGCGGCCGATGATGGCTCCCAGATAGCCTTTGTATGTTTCGTAATCCGTCAGGGATTCGTATCCAAGCACCACATCCTGCCAGTCTCCGTGTCTGTCACGGACACAAAGGGAAAGAATTGTGGCGCCCAGATCCATGAACGTTGCACGGATCTTATCACTGGCCAGCGTGACCAGGACAAATCCGTCCCATGTTTCAGTTTTAATCATGTTTCACCTGTTCCAGGAACCGCAGTGCGCCCTGGAGTCCTTTTTCGTCTGTCTTGTAGACCCCTGCATCCTCGAGGACTTTCACGAACTTGTCCGTGAGCGCCTGCTGCAGGAAGTCATCCATGTCTGTGGTTCCATCCCACCGGGATTTCAGCTCTTCGATCCAGTGTGCATGCTGAGCAAGCCGCGGATCGTCGGCAGCATCCAGGGTGCCTGCCAGCACCTGTTCGATGAGCTTCATTTCCTCCTTGAGTCTCGCGGGGAGAATCGCGAGTCCCATGACTTCAATGAGGCCGATGTTCTCCTTCTTCACATGGTGGTGTTCGGCATGAGGATGGAAGATTCCCAGGGGGTATTCCTCTGTGGTGCGGTTGTTGCGCAGCACGAGATCCAGTTCGTAGATGCCGTCTTTTTTGCGGAGGATCGGTGTGATGGCATTGTGCCGCACCCCGTCTGTTTCCCGGAGAATACCGGCTTCCGGATCCTCCCAGGCGATCCAGTCTGCGAGGATGCGGTCTGCCAGGGCAATGAGCTGTTCCCTGTTGTCGGTGCGCAGGCGCAGGGTGGTCAGCGGCCAGTTCAGAAGATCCACAGATACGCCGTCGATTTCAGTATGATGGCGGACTTCGGCATCTTCAATCGGGAAATGGTGATGTCCGCCCTGATAGTGGTCGTGTGTCAGGATCGACCCGCCGACAATGGGGATGTCCGTGTTGGATCCCAGGGAGTAGTGCGGGAACTGATCCGTAAAATCCGCCAGGTGCTCGAAAGTATCGTGGTCCACCCGCATGGGGATGTGCTGTTCGTTGAAGATGATGCAGTGTTCGTTGTAGTAGATGTACGGGGAATACTGCATGTAGTATCTGCTGCCGCCGAGATTCAGGGGGATGATGCGCAGATTCTGTCTGGCAGGGTGATTTGCATGGCCTGCAAATCCCACATTCTCCTTGCACAGCAGACAGGCCGGATATCCCGTGGACTTCTGACTGCGGGCGGCTGCGATTTCCCTCGGATCTTTTTCCGGCTTCGACAGGTTGATGGTGATCTGCACGGGGCCGTACTTCGTGTTTCTCTCGAACTTGATGTTTTTGTCCGTCCGGTCCTTGTGGATGTAGTTGGAGCGGATGGACAGGTCATAGAACCAGTCGGTGGCCCGGGCAGGATTCTGTGCATACAGGGCCTGGAACCGCCGGATGACTTCCCCTGGACGGGGCATGACGATGTCCATGATCCTGGCATCCAGCAGATCCCTGGCTGTCACGGTATCTTCCATGAGTCCGCGCTTCACTGCCTCATCCAGCAGACGGTTCATGATCTCCGGCAGGGGGGCTGAAGCTGTCTCCAGTTTCGCAAATGACGGTTCCTGGAACAGGTCGATCAGTTTATTGGCACAGTAGTCAGTCTCTTCCGGGTCGATCATCTGATGATCCAGGGCATACTGAATCAGTTGATTGAGAGTTTCCTGCATACTTGTTTCTCCTTTTTTATCTGGCTGTATTGTAGTAAACCCTCCAGTCTCTCGTCAATCTCTATTTACTAAATTCTCATATTTTTTTACTAATATTCCAGTAACCGTAACCGTTTACACAGAGAATATTCACAGTGTAAGCGTTTTCGTTTATGATGCTCTGGTAAATTATTACCGGTGATGCCATTCGGGAGCATTACTGATATAATCGTTAGGAAAGGCAGGTACTCCATGGCTACTCTCAAAGAAGTGGCGGCTCTGGCTGGTGTGAGCCAGGCCGCTGTATCCCGGTTTCTGAACAATGACCCCCGGCTCTCGCTTCCGGACTCCACCCGCCAGCGAATCCTGGATGCCGTCAATGAACTGGGGTATGTCAAGAAAGCCAGGAAAAACAAAGATCCCAGACGCATCGGGATCCTGCACTGGTACAGCCTGGAGCAGGAACTCGCCGATCCATATTATCTGTCCATCCGAAGCGGGATCGAGGAATACTGTGCCAGGGAGCAGCTGCAGATCATCCGGATGTTCAAGGCGGATGCCAACATCCGGGAGGTCTTCGGCACCATTGACGGCCTGATCTGCCTGGGCAAGTTCTCCCATGATGAAATGGTCGAATTCACCAGTCAGTGTCCCAGTGTGGTCTTTGTGGACATGAGTTCCACAGATCCTTCGTTCACCACGATATCCTTCGATTTCGATGCCGCCATGAAAGACATCATGGACCGGATCGCTGAAAAAGGACACAAACGGGTGGCATTTGTGACCGGCACCGAGTCGCTGAAAGATGAGACGGAGTATCCCGATCCGCGCCTGTCGTTTTTCCGGTCGTATGCGAAGCAGCTGGGATTCGAATACGAGCCTTACCTCATGACAGGGCGTTTCAGCCGGGAATCGGGGTATGAAATGGGTCTGAAACTGGCTTTGACGGATCCGCTGCCGACCTGCATCCTGTGTGCCAGCGATCCCATCGCCATCGGGGTCTGTGCGGCTCTGGCCTCCCATGATATCCGCATTCCCAATGAGGTATCCCTGGTGGGATTCGATGACATTGAGGATGTGCGTTACACCAATCCCCCGCTTTCCAGTGTCCGGCTGGACAGCTTCACCATGGGGCAGTACGCGGCAGTCCTCATGAAAATGATGCTGGACAATCCCCACCCTCTGCCGGCAGCCATCAAGCTTCCCTGTTCCTTCAGTGACCGGGGCTCCCTTGCGTGAGCGCCGGTTTTTTGTACGCATGGGTCTGATCCGATTCATCCGTAGAGGTGTGGCAGGAAATGAAGTGCAGATGCAAATGTGGCAGAGAGAGGAAGCCAAAACCGGTACAATTGTCCCAATTCCGGCGTCTGCCCGGAAATTTCATCAAAAACAGGGCCTTCTGGCGAATCCAACCAATAGGAGGTACGTTTTGTATGGATAAGAAACAGTCCCATGTGGACACAGAAACAGCCGGAGACCTATGTTATCTTCGCAGTAGACAAAGACTATCCGGGAGGCGGTCTGCCGCTGTATGAATACGAAGTGCTGCCCAAAGGTCACGAAGTCAGGATGGACTTTGGCCTGCATTTTGTGGTTGTGAATGGCGAATGGCAGGGAAAGGATGAACTGGGGCGGCTGATGGCTGATATGCATGAATCCAATCCCATGAAGATGCACTATCCCGCTCTGGCAAGGCGCTGCCTGGATTTGAAAACGGATGACAAGGAGGTAAGACAGATGTGTGATGCGGTACAGAAACTGGTGGACGAGAGCCGGGCAGAAAGCCGGACAGAGATCGCCATCAATTTCTTGAGGGAACAGGTTGCACCGGAACTGGTGTCCTAAGCAACGGGTCTTTCCATGGAGCGGGTGCTGGAGCTGCAGGCCTCTCTCGGGGAAGAATCGGGAGACTGATCATGGTGGCAGATTCCGGCCCCTCCTCTATTGCAGACCGGTTTCACCCGATACAGCTGAATCAGTATTTGAAAGGACTGAGCCACGCAAAGTGACCCAGTCCTTTTTGAAACGTCAATTATTCCAAAACCCGAATCCTTCCTGAAAGACGGCCTGAGAAGTTCAAACGTTCCTCTTCACTCAAGCCCGGCTCATTTTCAAGACTGCGGATGACTGCCCAAAATCTCAGACAGCTCCGGGCGCCAGTGTTGAGACGGTCTGAGAAGTTCAAACGTTCCTCCGCCTTCCGGCCACGAAGCCATTACATGACTGCAGGATGACTGGCAAAAATCTTCGATTTTTCCCAGTCAGTCGGCAGTCTCATACCCGTTCGGGTTCATCGACTGCCACTTCCAGGAGGAAGCACACATGTCATCCAGATCATGCTGTGCCTTCCAGCCCAGTTCCTTTTCCGCCAGCGCACAGTCTGCATAGCATTCCGCAATGTCTCCTGCACGCCTCGGCCTGATCTGGTACGGGATCTTCTTTCCCGCCGCCTTCTCGAAGGCATGGATCACATCCAGCACACTGCTTCCCTTTCCGGTCCCCAGGTTGCATGTGAACACCCCTGCCCGGTCTTCGATCTTCTTCAGCGCATCCACATGGCCCCTTGCCAGGTCCACCACATGGATGTAGTCTCGCACGCCGGTGCCATCCGGTGTGGGATAGTCGTCTCCGAATACACCCACTTCCTTCAGCTTGCCCACAGCCACCTGTGCCACATACGGCAGCAGATTGTTCGGGATCCCCTTCGGGTCCTCCCCGATCACCCCGGATTCATGGGCACCGATGGGATTGAAATACCGCAGCAGTACCACATTCCATTCCGGATCCGCTGTGTGCAGATCCGTCAGAACCTGCTCGAGCATCCACTTGCTCCAGCCATAGGGGTTCGTGCAGACACCCTTCGGACAGTTCTCCGTGATGGGGATCTCCGCCGGATCGCCATAGACCGTGGCGCTTGAGGAGAAGATGATGTTCTTCACCCCGTGATCGCGCATCGCTTCCACCAGGTTCAGCGTCCCGCCGATGTTGTTCTGATAGTATTCGATGGGCTTCGATACCGATTCCCCCACGGCTTTCAGTCCCGCGAAATGGATCACCGCATCGATGTCCTCTTTATCAAACAGACTCTGCAGGGCATCCTTGTCCCGCAGATCCACGTTGTAAAACGTCAGGTCCTTTCCGGTGATCTCCTTCACCCGGTCCAGGGCCTTTTCAGAGGAATTCGACAGGTTGTCTGCCACGATCACCTCGTGACCGCTGTTGAGCAGTTCCACCGCTGTGTGACTGCCAATATATCCTGCGCCTCCCGTAACCAGGATCTTCATGGGTTTACTCCTTTGACTCGCTGACAACGAAGTCCACGGCCCCTTCCGGATCCTTTGTCAGGCCGATATACTGCGCACCCTTTGTCTTCACGACCTTGATGCCGTATCTGTCTGCATCGGCTTTGATCTCGTCATACCTGGACTGTACCTGTGGTGACAGGACCACCAGCTGGAACTCATCCAGGATATCCGTGTGAGCCCCGAAGGCTTCCGCCCTGGCAGTGACAGGCAGATGCTTTTCTTCGGCCCCCTTGTTCACCGCATTCGCAAACATCGCCGATGTACCGGCACCGACACACAGCACCAGAACGCTGAGATGTTTCGTTTCTTCTGCTGGCGCGGTCGCAGCCTCTGCAGGTTCTGCCTTTTCAGGCACCATGATGGCTGCCGGCTCAGTGTCTGCAGTCTGGCCACCATCGACATCACCTTGTACGGCCTTCTCCGCTTCTTCCTGCACCAGGGTGGAGTCGTACGCTTTCACGAACGGAATATAGATCAGGGCATCCACCGCAATCAGAACCACCGAGCACAGCAGAGCCATGGGCGCCATGCCCGTTCCCAGGAACAGGCCCACAGGAGCCGGGGTTGCCCAGGGAAGGACGTAGATGAAGGAGTTCATGCTCAGGACATCAATGAAGAACTTGAACAGGACCGCATTGGCAATGGGGGCCAGCAGGAAGGGTACGAAGAAGTACGGATTCAGTACGATCGGGGCTGCAAACAGGACCGGTTCATTGACGTTGAAAATCACCGGGATGAAGGATGCCTTGCCCACTGCCTTCAGCTGCTTGGACTTGCACAGCCACATAAACAGGAATGGAACCACCAGGGTGCATCCTGTGCCGCCCAGACAGGCGATAAAGTTGTTGAAGCCGACAGTCAGGGCATGAGAAGCCTGTTCCCCATTCTGCACGAGCATCAGGTTGGCTTCCACATTGGCATAAATCGCAGCAGCCACTGCGGGCTCCACAATGGAGGGGCCATGTATTCCCAGGAACCAGAAGAATGCCATGGCACCGGCAATCAGGCCGAGTCCGAAGTAGGAATCCGCAGCGCTGAACAGCGGGGAGAACAGCGTGATCAGGCTCTCCGCAAAGCGGACTCCGAAGAACTGTGTGGAAATGAAGTCAATGGCCACGCAGCAGAGAACCGAGAAAGAAAACGGAAACACGTTCTTGAATACATTGGAGATCACCCCGGGAACTTCCGGCGGCATCTTGATCGTGATGTTCTTCAGGGTACAGAATTTGTACATGTTCGCGGTAATGAACGCCGCAATGAAGGAACACAGCAGGCCCTTGGTGCCCAGGTATGTCACATCGATGCCGCCATCGATTTCCGTGACTGCCAGCATCAGGTAGCCGGATATGGATGCCAGCATGACGGACACAACGTTCATGGTCATGCCTTTGGGCAGTTTCCGGGAGAAGCTCTCTCCCAGGGCCCGGGCGGTAGTTGCGGCTACAAGAATACCTACAATGCCCATGGACAGGTTGTAGACGCGCCACAGCCAGCTGCTGAGTTCAGCCGGCAGCGTCACACCGAATACTTCCGGGAGCGCTGCGCAGAGAATGAAGATGCTGGAGAACAGGATGGCCGGCATGGCTGCCAGGAATCCGTCACGGATTGCCTGCAGATAGGCATTCCCGGCGAGTTTGTTGAAAAAGGGCTTTCCCTTTTCAATAAATCCGATGATTGCATTCATGGTTTTCTCTCCTCGTTTTCTGTCGACTTGTCTCGATGAAGTTCCCTTATTTGTTTCGTCTGTACAGTTCCACCAGGTCGCCGATCACATCCCGCAGAAGGATCGTCGTCATGAGGTGGTCCTGTCCGTGCACGAAGATGAAGCCCATATCCATGTTATCGCCGGAGGCTTCCGCCGCCAGGATCTGTGTCTGGGACCGGTGTGCCAGGTTGATGTTTTCATCTGCGTCCGCCAGCAGGGCGTCCACATTGTTGAAGTTGCCCTGCCGGGCTTCTTTCAGGAGCTGCAGGAGGGTGCTTCTCGCATCCCCGGAGTAGGCCACGATTTCAAAGCCCACCATGTTCATTTCTTCTTTGTTCATGTCTGTTCCTCTTCTTTCTCTTTCTCTTACAGAATGGTTTTGGTTTCCGCCAGGTGTTTGTACCAGTACGCCGATTCCTTGGGATACCGCTCCTGGGTTTCGAAGTCCACGAAGAACAGGCCATAGCGCTTGTTGTATCCGTTGGACCAGGAGAACACATCCATCAGCGACCACAGGAAGTAGCCCTTGACGTTGACGCCGTCTTCGATGGCATCTGCGACAGAGGTCAGGTACTTGCGGATGTAGTCGATCCGGGGTTCATCCATGATGATCCCGTTTTTGAAGTCATCCTTGTACCCCATGCCGTTTTCCGTGATGTAGATGGCCTTGTAATTGGGATAGTCACGCTTGATGCGCATGAGCAGGTCGTAGAGACCCTGGGGATAAATCAGCCAGTCCCAGTCGGTCCGTTCCAGGCCTTCCTTGTAGATCCGTTCTCCAATGCCCTTCACCTTGTAGGATCCGGTTCCCTTGTCGCCGGTGCCGTTGTGGTGAATGGCATTTTCGCCGTTGTAGGCCTTCACAAAGTGGCTGGAATAGTGGTTGATGCCGAGGTAGTCGTTGCGGTCCTTTGCCTTCTCCAGTTCGACGAAGTCTTCTTCCGGGAAGTCATAGGAGGCGTTGTTCGCCGCGCAGATTTCATCCAGGGCTTCCAGCGTTTCCTTTGAGTATCCGCCTTTGTAGGTGGCATCCAGCAGGAAGCGGATGCTCAGGGCATCGTCCAGGAATGCCGCATGGATGTCTTCCGGTGCATCAGAAGCCGGATACTTGGTTTCCAGGGAGTGCACCACGCCGATCTGCCCGCTGTACCCGTTTTCCTTGAAGAGGTTCACGACCCGTGCATGGGCCACCATCATGTTATGGAGGCAGGCGATGACTTTTGTCAGGTCATATTTGATTCCAGGCGGGAAGATTCCCAGCAGGTACTGGTTGGTCGCGATGGGATAGATTTCATTGAAGGTTGTCCAGTATTCGACTTCCGGATATTCCTCGAAGCAGAATTTCGCATAATCCGCGAAGGCATCCAGCGTGTCGCGGTTCAGGAAGTCCCCCTGGTCAAAGAGTGCCTTCGGTGTGTCGAAGTGGTGCAGTGTCACAAAGACCTTGATGCCGTACTTTTTCGCTTCCGCCAGCACATCGTGGTAGAACTTCACGCCTTCCGGGTTGATGCGGCCGGTGCCTTCCGGAAAGATCCGGCTCCAGGCGATGGAAAGGCGCACACCGTTGACACCGAACATGGAGCACAACTCCAGGTCCTCGGGATATTTGTGGTAGAAGTCACTGGCAGGGTCTGCCAGAAAGCGTCCCTGCTTCTCCAGGAATTCATCCCATGCCACGGGGCCCTTTCCACCTTCTTTTGTCGCGCCTTCTGCCTGATATGCGGCTGTGGCGCCGCCAAAGATGAAATCTTCAGGGAGTTTCTTCATACAGGTTCCTCCTTCTATATCGGTTCGATTTTGTTCGATTTTGTTTCCTGTGTTTGGTTACAGCTACAGTTTACGCAGGTAATAGCGTCCATGTCAACGGTTTCAATCAATTTTTCAAACAAATTATTTCAAATTTTGTTGGAATATACCGGTTTTTCTGTTTATTTCTGTTCGATTGTATTGACGTGCGTGACAGAACACGGTATAAAGGAACTGTGAAAGGAGCAACCAGATGCTGAAACGAGAACGACTGACGAGAATACTTCAGATGGTCAATGAAAAGGGCATCGTGGATACGGCGGACATCATGGAGGCACTGGCTGTCTCCGACATGACGGTGCGCCGGGATCTGGACGAACTGGAAAAAAGCGGCAAGCTCATCCGTGTTCGGGGCGGGGCACAGTCCCTGGACTACAACATCGACTTCGAGCTGTCCCACCTGCAGAAGTCCACGGTGCAGATCGAAGAAAAGCGGGACATCGCCCGCTATGCCGCCAGCCTGGTGCAGGACCATGAAACCATCTTCCTGGGTCCCGGTACGACCCTGGAAATGATGGCTTCCATGATCCCGGACAAGGACATCCGGATCGTGACCCCGTCCCTTCCCGCCTTCGAGGTGCTGAAAGAACGCATGGAGGACCGTCTGCTGCTGGTGGGCGGCACGTACCGGTCCAATACGGGCGCCTTTGTCGGCACCCTGACCAACCAGGTACTGCGGGATCTGAAATTCACGAAGGCTTTCATTTCCTGCAACGGCATTGCAGATGACGAAATCACCACATCCTCCATGGAAGAAGGCGAAATGCAGGCCATTGCCTGCCGGAATGCCCGAAGCACCTTCCTGCTGGCAGACAGCCGTAAATTCAACCGGGAGGACTTCTATGTCTACGACCATCTGTACAACATCGACGAACTGATTACCGACAAATCCGTCCCGAAGGACGTAATCGACCACTATGGGGAATACACGAAGATCCTGCAGGTCAAAGGAGAGGAATAAATGAAAGGCGTAATTTTTGATTTCAACGGAACTCTGTTTCTGGACAACGACAAGCATGTGCTGGCATGGAACCGCATTTCACAGGAACTGCGGAACACGGACATCACGGAAGAAGAACTGCATGAAAAGATGAACGGGCGGCCCAACAAACTGATCATCCGCTACCTCAACGGCGGCGTGGAGGACAGTGCACTGGAGGATAAATACTCCCTTCTCAAGGAGGAGTACTACCGGGAGTTCTGCCAGGCAGATACAGAGAATTTCCACCTGATTAAAGGCGCCGAAGAGCTGTTCGACGATCTCACAGCCCAGGGGGTTCCCTTCACCATTGCCTCGGCTTCCATCAAACCCAACATCGACTTCTTTGTAAAGAACTTCCATCTGGACAGGTGGATGGACCCGGATTCCATTGTGTATGATGACGGGACCTACGAAAACAAAGTGGCGATGTTCGGGAAAGCCGCAGAGAATCTCGGCATGCCCCTGGAGGAACTGACAGTGATCGAAGACTCCCTGGCGGGGATCGACAGTTCTGTCAGGGCAGGCATCCGCGACATCCGCCTGCTGGATTCCGGACACATTCAGAACCAGGTGCAGGATGTGGCGCAGATCACGCAGGTGGTGCAGGACATGACGGAAATCAAACGGTGAGAGCTTTGACGGATCCTTTATACAGGCAGTAAACAGGACAGATCAGCTTCCTTTGACACAGGACAGCCGGTCTGTCCTTTTCCATGCTGTCTCCAGGACCATTTACAGCAAGGATATTGCCGGCACTCAGACAGATTTCTCACTCTGTCCGGCTGTTATCCGGGGCATCCCAACTGACGGCGCTTCCCGCCTTTTTTAGAATGGTGCCGAGGTGAAGAAACATGTTCCATTACGGAAGCGGCAATTATGAGGCTTTTGCGCATCCGCGCGTGCCGAAGAACATTGACAAGAAACACGCTTATATCATGGGAAGTGGTCTGGCTGGTTTGTCGGCTGCATTTTTCCTGGTCCGGGATGCAAAGATGCCCGGTGAAAACATTCATATTCTGGAAAAGGATCCGATTCCCGGCGGTGCCATGGACGGCTGGCAGTATCCCCTGCTGGGGTACACCATGCGAGGTGGGCGTGAGATGGACAACCACTTCGAGGTGATGTGGGATATTCTGCGGGATGTGCCGTCGATCGAAAACGCCGACTGGTCTGTTCTGGATGAATACTACTGGCTGAACAGAGACGACCCCAACTACTCGCTGTGCCGGGTGACAGAACACCAGGGGCAGGACGCCCACACAGACAAGAAATTCACGGTATCTGACAAAGCCCAGGAGCAGATCTTGAAGCTCTACCTGACGCCGGAGAAGGATCTGGAGAACAAAACAATCGAGGATGTCTTCGACGACGAAGTCCTGGATTCCAACTTCTGGCTGTACTGGCGGACGATGTTCGCATTCGAGAACTGGCACTCGGCGCTGGAGATGAAACGCTACATGCAGCGGTTCGTGCACCACATCGACGGTTTGCCTGACTTGTCTGCGCTGCGCTTCACACGCTACAACCAGTACGAATCCATGATCCTGCCCATGGTAAAATACCTGGAGGATCACGGCGTGAAGTTCGAGTATGGCGCAAAGCTGGAGGACGTGCAGTTCGTGATCCGGGAGGACGAGAAACTGGCGCAGTCCCTCACCGTGAAACGGGATGGCAAAACCGAAACGATTCCACTGACGGAAAACGATCTGCTGTTCATGACCGTTGGCGGTCTGGTGGAAAACTCCGCCTTCGGGTCCCAGACAGAGCCGGCAAAGCTGGATGACAACCTGTCGGATGACGGCGGCTGGAGCACCTGGAAGAAAATCGCAAAGCAGTCCGATGACTTCGGCCACCCGGAGAAATTCTGCGGGGATGTGGAAAAAACCAACTGGGAGTCCGCCACGGTGGAGACACTGGATGAAGAGGTCTTCCCGTACATCAAGGCCATCACCGGCCGGGATGTGCTGACCGGACATGTGGTAACAGGCGGAATCGTGACCGCAAAGGATTCCTCCTGGCTGCTGTCCTGGACCATCAACCGCCAGCCGCAGTTCCGGAACCAGCCGGATGGCCATGCCCTGGTATGGGTGTATGGTCTGTTCACGGACAGAGAGGGCGACTATGTGAAAAAACCCATGCGCGCCTGCACAGGGGAAGAGATCTGCGAGGAGTGGCTGTACCACATCGGGGTGCCGGAGGACAAAATCCATGATCTGGCGGCGAACCACTGCAACACAATTCCCTGCATGATGCCCTTCGTCACGGCATTCTTCATGCCCAGGCAGAAAGATGACCGTCCGCTGGTGCGTCCGAAGGGGTCGAAGAACTTCGCCTTCATTGGCCAGTTTGCGGAAACGCCTCGGGATACGATTTTCACCACGGAGTATTCCATGCGCACGGGCATGGAAGCGGTCTATGACCTGCTGGACATCGAACGGGCTGTGCCGGAGGTCTGGGGATCTGCCTATGATGTTCGGGATATGCTCAAGGCCGCGGTCCACATGCGGGATGGCAAGCCGCTGACGGAGATGGAGATGAACCCCATCGAGAAACTGGCGGTGAAGGAGATGCTCAAGAAGGTCAAAGGCACGGACATCGAGCTTGTGCTGAAGGAATACGGTGCCATTCCGGAAGAGGACTAGAAACTCCTGTTCTGCATCCGTTCAGTCAGTCTGTCTGATCTGCCGACTGCCGATGGCGGATGGTGACTCCGAACGGCATGGAATACCGGACTGGCTCCGCACATAAAAGAACCCGGAGGTGACGGAAGTCTGCACAAAGACTTCCGACACCCCCGGGTTTTTGTTCTGATCTGGACTTTTCCTGCAGTATCAGACACGGATGTATCCTGGTGCAGGATCCTACAGGCCGCGACGTTCATCTGCCAGAGGATCTTGCACGAGCAGGGGAAGATCGGCGGCATCCACTGTTCCGTTTACAATTCGGACCGGACGGTCAGTAAAGAGATTCCTGTATTCCCCATCAGGGAGTCCGGCGGGAATCCGGTCCGCTTTTTCCTGGAGCTGGAACAGCGCCCGGCAGCCATTGCGGTCCACCGCGAGAGAGCCGGTTTCATCATCCGGGTCATACAGGACAGGTGAGCCGGGTTCAAAGAATGCATTGCGGACTGTTTTGCAGTGGCGGATCCAGTCTTCCGCTTCCGGATCCCGGTTCCAGGAAATGGGGTCCTGATCAAAGATGCTGGGAAGATGGGATTCTTTCTGTTCCTGGCCGTGATACAGCATGGGGAGTCCCTTGAGTGTAAAGAGCAGGGCCGTCCAGTTTTTCCACAGCCTGTCGCTCCAGCTGCATGCCATGGCACGGGGCTGGTCGTGGTTTTCCAGGTACCGGAGCTTGATGTGATTCGGCGGAAGGATGGCATCCTGACGGATGAGGGCTTCTGTCCACTGGCTGACGGGAGCCTTGTTTTCCATCACCAGCAGCTGGTCGGGGAAGGCATCATAGTCGTAGAGCACATCAAATGCTGCATCACTCAGGGCGGATTCGCTTTCCCCTACTCTGCCCTGGTCACGGCAGAACTTGACGAAGGGCAGGTGACAGCTTTCAGCCAGCCAGAACATATCAGGATTCACCGTTTCGCAGGCTTCCCTGGCCTGTTTCCAGAAAGCAGCCGGAACGCGGCTGGCCACATCACAGCGGAATCCATCCACGACGGCCGCAAACTGTTTCAGGGTCTCAATCTGATAGTCCCAGAGGGCGGGCTGACGGTAGTCGAGGTCGACGATGTCGCTCCAGTCTTCCACCAGCGAGCTTCGCTTTCCCTCTGCATTGGTGAAAAACCACTCCGGATGCTGCTGAACCAGGACCGAATCAGGAGATGTGTGATTGTAGACGACATCCACGATGACTTTCATGCCCAGTTCATGGGCTTTGTCGGTCAGGGACTTCAGGTCTTCCCAGGTTCCCTGATTCGGATCGATGGCCCGATAGTCCTGAATGGCGTAGGGACTGCCGTCTGTTCCCTTGCGGTCCTGCAGTCCCGAGGGCTGCACGGGCAGGAGCCAGAGAATGTCGGTACCGAGATTCCGGATGCGTTCCAGGTCGGCTTCGACTTCTTTCAGGGTTCCCTGTTCTGAATGATTTCTGGCGAATACAGAGTACAGCAGTCTGTTCTCGATTTCTCTGTGTTTCATGACTTCCTCCATGGGGCCGGGGCAGTATGCATTCCGGCTTTGCTTCAGCAGTATGATACCAGTGGTCTGCCGAGGCGGGACAGAGGAATCGACGGATGTTGACAGGCTCTCTACAACAAAAAGCCTCCTTTGTTCATACAGATTTCGAACAATCGGAGGCTTCTTAACCAGATGGGCTTGATTTGACGCTTACAAAAAACCGCCTTCCGTAAGGAAAGCGACTGTCTGAGTGGCCATTTGTTATTTTTGCCTTTCGGCTATCGTCACCGTCTCTGAGCTTGACTTCTGTGTTCGGGATGGGAACAGGTATTTCCTCAGCCCTGTGATGACCACATCTTCCGGAATCGTCTCTTCCAGGTCGCTCCCTGAAAACCATACACGATATGTCTTTCGTTTCCTGTCTTTCCGCAAAGCTGCGGGCTTCTTTCTTTAGATCAAGTCCTCGACCGATTAGTGCCAGTCAACTCCATGCATCTCTGCACTTCCATCCCTGGTCTATCCACCTCGTAGTCTTCAAGGGGTCTTACTTCTCTTTCAGAATGGGAGATCTCG
>Ga0209064_1000635_pt1 | contig 74654 bp, 59 predicted proteins | sample Inofromicrocosms_FD_187498 | JGI IMG/M metagenome (GOLD analysis project Ga0209064, IMG submission 187498) | Mouse cecum microbial communities from Vienna, Austria - Inoculum for glucosamine and mucus D2O microcosms (SPAdes) (version 2) | ecosystem: Host-associated > Mammals > Digestive system >...
TATATTCATTGCGGGTAAAGCTATGATGTAAACTTGATTCGCCTGAATGCTTATATCTGTTATAGATATTACATATTACTCCTTTATGAATTTTACAGCATCTTGATAATTCACTGGCACTCATTATACCGCTTTCTAAGACTGTTACTATAAACTTCTTAAACTCATAGCTGTATTTTCTTGCCATATACACTCCTTATATGGCTCGTCCAACTTTTTTGGGTAAGTTCAATTTGTAAACTGAGTTAAATCTGATAATTTTGTGTCTTTTGTTGCCGGACCGCTGTCTCTTACATTTACAGTAGTAACTCCAGAAATAAGTAAACCTGCTGTTGGGGTAGTTACTCCTGCCTGTTCTTCTCTAAACTCTACTGTTAAGCTGCCATAATCTACAACACCTGTTTTTGGGTCCATTGTAGCTATATGGTATTTTACTTCATTATAGTCAATTTTTTCATCACCATTATCTGCTTTAACTAAACTGCCTGCTGCAGAAAATGTTAATACTGGTCCGTTATCTATCTGTAATGAGCCAGAGCCACTTGCTGCCCCATTAAATGCTGTAGAATTTGCATCAAATATTGATACTATTTTATCTCCCGGCTGTATTGTTGAACCAGCACCCGGAAATCTTAATGTCATTTGTGCACTTGCACCACCTGCTGGAACATCACCAAGGTTTAAAGTAACTATTGCTGTATCACTAGCTGTAGCTGTTGCTTCTACCCATGCACTCATTTTACCAGTTTTACTATCCATATAACGATAGCGATATGTAAAACCAGCACTTACTGTGCCATTTGTAGTATCTACAATTTCCATTTCATAATAGCCAGACATTATGTTGTCACCATTTGTAAATGTAGCTGATGATACTCTCCAGTTAGACTGAGTGCCTGCTGCACCATGATAAGTCTGCATAGCAGATAATGTATGAGCAGCGTTTGATGCGTCATCAATTGTATCTGTCTGACCTTTCACAGTTATTGACATACCAGCAGTATTTGTAACAGGTATATTGTTTGGCTCTCTTACACTTGTAACAGATGCTGAAGCTGGGTTTGCATTAGTTACTTCTGATACTAATACACCTTCTTTTACCTGCATAATTTGTGATTTATATACATTATTTTGTCCCGGCTGCACTGATGAATCTACTTTATAGTTACCTTCTGCAACTTCTGGACCTTTAATTACTGCACCTAAATATTTTTCTGTGGAGCTCCATAAAGCGGTGCCGCTTCCGTCAAGCAGTTTTTTAGTATTAAATTCTGATGTTTGAGAAATACGGTTTATTTCATCTTTTAACTGGTCTACTTCTAACTGTAACATTTCTCTGTCGTTAGTTGTATAAGTGCCATTACCTGCCTGAACTGCAAGTTCACGCATACGCTGAAGCATAGAAGTAACAGATGCCATTGCACCTTCAGCAGTTTGCAGGTAAGAAATACCGTCTTGAGCATTCATACTTGCTCTTTTCATACCGCTGATTTGACCGCGTAATTTTTCTGATATTGCCAGTCCTGAAGCGTCATCTGCTGCTGTATTTATTCTTAATCCTGAGGATAATCTTTGTAATGATTTCGTTTGTGCATTATTTGCAATGTTTAAATATTTCTGTGCACCTAAGCTGGTCACATTATTATAAATTGATAAAGCCATGTCATACCTCCGTGTAAGTGCTTTACTGCGGGGCTTCCTTGCCCGAAATTCCTGTTGTAACTCTTTTTAATTTAAAATTTGTCCTTGCATTTTGGTCGGTTATGATTTCTTGGATTTTTAAGAAATCTTATAAATCGCTTTTCTCATAATGTCTTCTCCTTGGTCTTATGACCAGTTTGTCGACATACGATTTAAAAGATTAGTGATTTTTCGTCATGCCGACCTGATTGTTTCAGTATCTTCTTTTTATAAGGAAGCTTCTCTTAAGTCTGCTGATGCCTTTGGAGGTCAAAAGCGACCTGTTTGTTAGAGTAAGCTCCTTCATAAGCTATATCGTCAAATAGATTATAAAACTTTAGAAAAAATTTAATATTTTTTAAATTTCTTCTTTTTATTCTTTTTCTAATGCTTTCTTATAGATATTATCGGCATAATAAAAAATATCTTTATATAAAACTATCATTTTTCTAGAATATTTTTTTTATATATAGTATATAGATATATTATGAGGTGATATATGCTTACTGTTATTATACTTGCAGCTGGTAAAGGCACTAGAATGAAATCAGAAAATCCAAAAGTTTTATTTAGTGCTGCCGGCAAACCTATGATAGATTATTCAATAGATTTAAGCAGACAGTTAAACCCAGAAAGAATTGTTGTTGTAACTGGTGCCGGTGCTGAAAAAGTAAGAGAACATTTACAAAATTCATCAGTTGAATTTGCCACTCAAAAAGAGCAGCACGGCACAGCTGATGCAGTAATGGCAGCTATTGATTTTATTTCTGATAAAGGCAAAACATTAATTTTATGCGGCGATATGCCTTTGATGAAATATGATACTTTAAATAATTTCATAAATACTGTAAAACAGGATATAGCTTTTATAAGTGTAAAAATGAAAAACCCAAAAGGATATGGCAGAATTGTCCGCTCATCAAACGGCTCTGTTTTAAAAATAGTTGAAGAAAAAGATGCCAATGACAATGAAAAGAAAATAAATGAAGTAAATACTGGTGTTTATTTATGCTCATCTACTGAATTAAAAAAACGGCTTATGAATATAAATAATAATAATGCTCAAAATGAATATTATTTAACAGATATTGTTAATGGCGGTGCAGAAGCATTTTTAGCAGATAATGAAATGGAGTTTTTAGGTGTTAATGACAGAGTGCAGTTAAGCTTTGCTTCAAAAATACTCTGGAAAGAACGAGCAGAATCTTATATGAAAGATGGCGTTTCTATTATAGACCCATCATCAGTATATATTGATTTAGATGTTATCATCGGCAAAGATACTATGATATATCCAAATGTATTTATAGAAAACGGCTCTCGTATAGAAAAAAATGTTATTATTCGTTCAGGATGCAGGCTTAACAAAGCTGTTATAGAAGAAAATGTTGAAATTAAAGATAATTCATTAATAGAAGATTCTTTTGTAGGTGCATTTTCATCAGTCGGACCTATGGCTCATCTTCGCCCCGGCTCTCATTTAGCAGGTGAAAATAAAATAGGCAATTTTGTTGAACTTAAAAAAGCCACTATGGGTAAAGGCTCAAAAGCAAGCCATTTAACTTATTTAGGTGATTCAGAGTTAGGCGAAAATGTAAATATTGGCTGCGGCACGATTACATGCAATTATGATGGCTTTAATAAATATAAAACTATCATAGGTAATAATGTCTTTGTTGGCAGTGATACTCAGTTTGTAGCACCTGTTACTGTTGGAGATAATGTATTAATCGCAGCAGGCAGCACTATCACAAAAGATATTAATACAAATGATTTAGCAATAGCCAGAACACAGCAGTTAAACATTGAAAATAAAGGCAAAGAAATAATGGAAATAAATAAAGCCAAAAAAAATAGTAAAGGTAAATAAACCTTGAAAATAAGAAGTTATTTCAGCTTAAAATTCAGCAGCCTGATTACAAAATATGAAGATGTTGTGATAATTGCTGTAGCTGTTGCAATAGGTATGGCAGCAGGTGTTGGAAATATAATATTTAGAACACTTATTCATTTTCTGCAGAAAAATCTATACAGTGTTGAAAGTGAAGTTATGCTTTATAATCTGCAGGATACTGCTAAATGGAAACTGATATTAATTCCAGCATTAGGCGGCTTGGCTGTTGGGCTCATTACTACACTTTTTAAATCGAATGTTCATTCTGTGGCTGATGTTATAAAATCAATATCGCTGCATAGAACATTATCTCCCGTAACTGCTGTGCTGAAAACTATAACTTCTGCTATAACTCTTGGCACAGGCGGTTCAGCTGGCAGAGAAGGTCCTATTGTGATGATTGGTGCCTCTCTTGGCTCTGCTGTTGGTCAGTTTTTCAAATTTTCTCACACAAGAATAAGCAGTGCAACTGCATGCGGAGCAGCCGGTGGTATTGCTGCCACATTTAATGCACCTATGGGTGGAGCAATGTTTGCAGCAGAAGTGCTGCTTGGAAAATATGGTGTTAGAACATTCAGCCCGCTGATTATTTCTGCTGTCACTGCCACAGTTATAAGCCGTGCTTATTTTGGCGATGAAATAACTATTCAATCCCCAGATTATGTTTTAAAAAGTGCAGCAGAACTGCCCCTTTATGCCATTATGGGTATATTTATTGCATTAATAAGTGTGTTTTTTATAAGATTTTTCTATAAAGTTAGTGATGCTTTTGCATTTCTGCCTCTTCCAAAATGGCTGAAACCTGCCATAGGCGGACTTTTAATGGGCATACTTGGTGCATTCTGCATAAATATTATGGGTGTAGGTTATGGCACTATTATTGAAATCCTGCAGAATAAAATACCATGGTATATATTAATAGTATTCGTATTTTTAAAAATTGTAGCAACATCCCTTACACTAGGCTCTGGCGGTTCAGGTGGTCAGCTTGTGCCAAGCCTTTTTATAGGGGCAGCAGCTGGCGGCTTTTTTGGCGGACTTATGCAGTATATTTTTCCAAGCATTGCAGGCAACCCTGAAACATATGCACTTGTTGGCATGGGTGCTATGCTTGCAGCCGTTATTCGTGCACCTATTACATCTATATTAATACTTTTTGAAATAACTCAAAGTTATCATATTGTGCTTCCTGTAATGATTACATGTATTATAGCTAATATGATTTCTGCCAGCATTGAAAAGGATAGTATTTTTACATGGACTTTAACCCGTGCAGGCTTTAATATTAACCATGGTATAGACAAAAGCATACTTGAATCAGTAAAAGTAAAAGATATTATGCTTACAGATATTATTGCATTTAATGATAACACATCTATTCTTGATATAAAAAAATCTATTGAAAAAAAACCACATGCTTATTTTCCTGTTGTAAATGATGAAGGATACTTAACAGGTGTTATATCCTTAAATGATTTAAAGGAAGAGATTTTCAGCGGAAAAAATTTGGAAACTACATTAGCAAAAGACTTTGGTGCAAGACGGAATATAATCACAGTATCACCTGAGGAAACTCTGGAACAGGCAATGAGAGATTTTGGTATTAAAGAAGTTGGCGACCTGCCTGTTGTAGAAATAGAAGAAAAAGGTATGAAACTTGTAGGACTTTTAAGAAGAAGCGATATTATTATTGCTTATAATAAAAAAGTTGTAGATTTTGAGCCTGATAAATAAGGAGGCATAATATTCTTAATATTGATGAAGCATTAAATGAAAGGCAGGCAGAAGCTGTAAAAACTACGGAAGGACCCGTTTTAGTGCTTGCTGGTGCTGGCACTGGCAAAACAAGAGTTATTACTTACCGCATAGCCCATTTGATTGTTAATAAAGAAGTATCAGCTGGAAATATTTTAGCTGTTACTTTTACTAATAAAGCAGCAGGCGAAATGAAAAGCAGACTGCATGAATTAATAGGCGGACTTGCAAATGGTGTATGGATGGGAACATTTCACTCAATATGTTTAGGTATACTTCGTAATGAAACAGAATATGCAGGACTTCCAAAATCCTTTTCTATTGTAGACCAGGAAGACAGGCTTGCAATCATCAGGCAGATTATAAAATCACTGAATATTGACCCTAAACAGTTCAGCCCAAAATCTTATCTGCAAGCTATAAGTTCATATAAAAATACAGAAAATTATGTGAAAAATGAGCCAATAGAAGAAACATTTCATCTGCTTAAAACTGTTTATGAAACATACAAACGAGAGTTAGAGCTGCAAAGGCTTGTAGATTTTGATGATATGATAGCTCTCTGTGTCCGCATTTTTGCAAACTATCCTGATATACTGAAAAAATATCAAGATATTTATAAATATATATTAGTTGATGAATATCAGGATACTAATGCTGTGCAGTTCAGGCTTTTATATATGCTTGCAGGTATAAGCGGCAATTTATGTGTTGTTGGAGATGATGACCAGTCAATATATGGCTGGCGTGGAGCAGAAGTCCGCAATATATTAGAGTTTGATAAAGTTTTTGAAAATGTAAAAGAAATTAAGTTAGAGGGAAATTACAGAAGCGGCAAAAGTATATTATCTATTGCAAACAGATTAATAGAAAATAACACATACCGCAGGGGTAAAACATTAGAAGCAAGTGCAGATAAACAATCAGAAGTTAAAAAATATGAATTTTATAATGATTTAGAAGAAGCCAGTTTTACAGCAAAAACTATACTTGATAAACATGATGATGGTATAAGCTATGATGATATGGCTATACTTTACAGAACAAATGCTCAGTCATTAAATTTTGAAAGAGCATTAAAAATGGCAAATATTCCGCACAAGGTAATAGGCAACATTGGTTTTTATCAAAGAAGAGAAGTTAAAGATATTTTAGCTTATTTAAAATTTTCTGATAACCCAAAAGATGAGCAGGCATTTTTTAGAAGTATATCTGTGCCAAAAAGGGGTATAGGCAACTCTACTAATGATAAAATAATATCTTATGCAGAAGAAAATGATATTACTATACTTGAAACACTGGAAACAGACTTAAAATTTCTTTCAAAAAGCAGAGCAGCTGTTGACAGATATATTCAGCTTATACATGATATTATAAAATGCGAAAGCATTAGAGATAAAATAGAACTTATACTTAATACTATAAAATATAAAGAGTATCTGCAAAGTTTAGGCGAAGAGCCAGATATAATAGATAGAAAAATGGAAAATATTGATGAGCTTATTTCAGATGCTGTGCGTTTTGAAGAACAAAACGGCTCATCACTTTCTGACTTTTTAGCTAGTGCTGCCCTTGTTTCTTCTAACGATGAAGAAGATATTGAAGGGTCTGTTAAATTAATGACTATGCATGCTGCCAAAGGGCTTGAATTTAAACTTGTTTTTTTAACAGGTCTTGAAGAAGGTCTTTTCCCACTTGGTAATGAAGATGGTGAAGCAAATATTGAAGAAGAAAGAAGACTTTGTTATGTGGGTGTTACTCGTGCTATGGAAACCCTTTATATAACAAGAGCAAGAAGCAGAATTCGCGGGGGCAGGCATAATCAGTCTCCAGAATCTAGATTTTTAAGCGAATTACAGTTTGGCAGGTCTTTTAAATTTAATAAAGGCTCAACAAATAATACATTTAAAAACAGGTCTGGAAATTATGCAGATTATATTAAAAATTCTTCCAATTATGAAAAGAAAGAGTATAATGATGACAATACTGCATCTTTTAAAGCATCATCAAAAGTATATCACTCAGTTTTTGGGGAAGGAACAGTGCTTTTCAGTGAAGGAAGCGGAGAAAATGAAAAAGTAACTGTTCATTTTAAAAAAGAAGGTGTTAAAAAAATAATTGCAAATTTTTTAGAAAAAGCATAATTACATATAGATTTATTTAAAGCAGAAAAACTTATATTGCAGGTTTATATTTTTTATTAAATAACCTAAGAATATATAATAAAATTATATTATAAATTTTTGTAACAGATAAAATAAATAAAAAATGGAGGATATTATGTTACTAAACAAAATTAATCACATAGGCGTAGCAGTGAAATCAATAGAAGCTGCTCTTCCTTTTTACAAAGCAATGGGTGCAGATATTAACCATATTGAAGAAGTTCCAAGCCAGAAAGTAAAAACTGCTTTTATTAAAGTTGGTGAAACTACTATTGAGCTTGTAGAAGCTACTTCTCCAGAAAGCCCTATTGCTAAATACCTTGAAAAAAATAGAGAAGGCTTACATCATATTTGCTTTGAAGTAGATGATGTGGCAGCCTGCCTTGCAGAGCTTAAAAAAGCAGAAGTTCCGCTTATTGATAATGAGCCAAAAGTTGGTGCACATAATATGCTTGTAGCATTTGTTCACCCAAAAGGCAATAATGGTGTATTAACTGAACTTGCACAGTATCAAAAATAATGATAATTAAAAAGCGGTAGAAATTATCATTTTTACCGCTTTAATTATTTTAATATTCTTCTAAACAACTCTTAATTTATTATACAACACTACTGCTGTTATTATGATTATAAGTATAAAACAACTTATTCACAATAATAACTATTACAATTATGTCTTACTGAGCTTGATTTTTAAGCGAAGTATCTAAAATATACAAACTGCAATAATAATAAAAATAGTATGTATAGTTATTGAAAATTATACTATATAGATTTTTCGCCTTTAAAATCAGGTTCAAAATAACTGCAATATAAAATTTTTGGATAAGTTCAGACTATACCATAGCCATTATAAGCAGAGAATAAATTGAAATGATATAATTTTATGACACTATCTATTTATTCTCAAATGCTTTATTTATTGTTTCAAGCATTTGGTTTCTGCTTTCTTCTATGCTTGAAGTAATTTCTTTTTTATATTCTTCTCTGTTTACTGTTTCTTCTAATTTTAAAAGCCCTTTATCTATAGCAATTCCTGCGGCAGTTCCAATGGCTGCACCGCCTGCTGGAGAAGTAAAAACTGATGAAACAATACCAGCAGCAACTCCGGCAGCTGCACTTACTGTCTTTCCTGCCGCCGCTTTTGCTGCTGCTTTTGCAGCTGTTTTAAATCCAGTTTTTGCGGCAACTTTGCCTGCTATTGTGCCAACTATTGCACCAGCTGCTAAACCGCCTCCAGTTGAAGCTATTACTCTCTTTTTTAAATCAATAAGTGGCTGAATTTCTGCCAGACTGTATATATTTTCTACATTAATATTTGTTTGAACTGAATAAACAGCATTTTTCTCTGTTATTTTATTCTTATCTAGTATTTTATTTATATCATTTTGCAGTTTTGCAATATTCATATCTGCTGCATTAAAGTTAAGATTAGCTGAAATATTATCCATAAGATTTTCTTTTAATTTATCTGCCATATATTCTTCAATAGAGCCTGTTATTAGTTTAAAAAGTCTGCTGTATTCTGCTGATAAACTGTAATACCAGTCCAGATATTTATCAGTATTTAAAAGTATCTCATCATACATTTTATTTACTTCTTTTATCATGTCATCTTTTGCAGCACCGTATGCAATATCTGATGCAATCTGTATCTCATTTAATGTGCCTGCTTTATACATTATGCCATTTATAACTTCTACTGCAACAGTATTTGCCTTAACAGTATTTTCTACAATTTCCTGTTTTGCAGCAGCAATATATGTAACAGCTGCAAAAACAGATGGATATATAAATACTGCAAGCAGAGTAATAATAAATGATGCAATAAATTTATTAATTTTAGTTGTTTCGTCATTTTTAACTGGCATAAACACTTTTGCAAGATTTTCTTTTTTTATAAAGAAAAAACTTATAAAGCTGATTATACCATAAAAAAGAAATCCACCGCCGCTTAATACTATTAAAAGCATACCAACAAACCAAAGGGGAGCAGATTTCACCACTTCTGCATCAAGTATTGTATTTGTTATAGTATCAAAAAAATTTAAGAAGCTGCCTGTCATATATGCGGCATAGTTATACTGTAAAGATATTAAATCATTATCTAAAAATGGGATATGTATATTAATATCTTTTAAGCTGTATGAAAGAACAGGGAAAATCACAGCTGTAAAAAAAGCTGTTAAAATATATACAAGGCTTTCAATTTTATATGGTGCAAACTTGTTATTATATATTGCAAGAATTATTTTTGTGCTTAAAAACCTTGAAAGCAAAAGCAGCGGGAAAATAATAAGCAGGCATAAAAACTCCATACTTGAAAATAAATATATTCTTACTGGTATAATAAAAGCAAGTATTAATGCAGTTATAATTATAATAATATATCCAAAAGTTTTACCAGAAAGAAGTTTATAAAATTTTTTACTTTCTTCATATTCTATTAACTTTATTTCTTTTTTCAGGCTGAAACGAGCAGCATTATTTAATACTATTGGCACAGCAATAATTAATACACTTAAAGCATATATAACCATACCAAAAAGGTTAATAAATACTGAAACTAAGTATAAAGTAATAAAACCTGTTAAAAACTTTAAAAATAGTAAACTTATCTTTTTCATAAATATAATGTAATAAAGATGAATAAATATGTCTAGTCTAATTTGTTATTGATATTTTAAATATGTTATGCAGTAAGTTGTGTTTTTTTATGAGACGGGAGCAGGAAATAATAAGCATGCAGTTATAAATATGGGCTTATCCAAAAATTTTGTTTTAAGTCATTCTAAGCCTGAATTTATAAGGCGAAAAATCTAAATTATCTTTTCTTACTTATCAATCATGCACAGTGTGATATTATTTCAATTTAAAAAAGGGGATTTTTTGTATATTAAATATATTTCTATTGCTTTTTTTCCAGTGAATAAATATTATATATTAAATATTTTAATGGAGTATATTATGAAAACAGCAGAAAATATGTTAGAATTAATAGGCAATACCCCTATTGTGAAAATCAATAAATTAAACAATACTGATGCATTTATATATGCAAAACTGGAATCATTTAATCCGTTTTCCAGTGTAAAAGACAGGGTTGGGCTTGCTATGATAGAGCAGGCAGAGCATGACGGATTATTAAAAAAAGGTGGTGTTATTGTTGAGCCAACAAGTGGAAATACGGGTATTGGTCTTGCTGGTGCTGCCGCAATAAAAGGCTACCGATTAATACTTACTATGCCAGAAACTATGAGTATAGAAAGGCGTAAACTTCTTAAAGCATTTGGTGCAGAAATAGTGTTAACAGAGGGCAGTAAAGGTATGAGCGGAGCTGTTGCAAGAGCAGAAGAACTTGTAAAAGAAATAGATGGTGCATTTATGCCGCAGCAGTTTAAAAACAAGGCTAACAGCAGTATTCATAAAGCATCTACTGCAAAAGAGTTATATAATGATATGGATGGAAAAATTGATATTTTTATTTCAGCAGTAGGCACAGGCGGCACAATTACTGGAGTTGGTGAATATTTAAAGGAAAAAAACAGTAATATAAAGGTTATTGCAGTTGAGCCATCGTCATCGCCTGTTTTATCTGGCGGCAAAGCAGGACCACATAAAATACAAGGCATAGGTGCAGGTTTTGTGCCTGATGTATTAAATACTGAAATATATGATGAAGTAGTGCAGGTTACAGATGATGAAGCATATAATATGGCAATAGATTTGGCAAAAAAAGAAAGTATTTTAGCTGGAATATCATCAGGTGCGGTAGTGGCAGCAGCTTTAAAAGTAGCAGCAAGGAAAGAAAATGCAGGTAAAAATATTGCTGTTTTATTAGCAGATACTGGTGAAAGGTATCTTTCTGTTTTAGCAGAATAGTTTAAGGATATTATTTTGGATAATAAATTACGAAGAAAAGCATTAAGTATATTAGTAAAATTTCCAAGTATTTCTTCTTATGAACTTGCAGGTATTTTATGTATTGATGAAAGACAGGCTCGCAAACTTATTAAAAATCTGCCACAGGATATTATTGAAGAAAATATAAGAAAAATAAAACAAGAAAAGAAAGAAGAAAAGCAGGAAGATAAAGCAGATAAAAAAAGCCAGATTGGAGCAACACTTAAAGGCTCTGTCTCTATACATAAAGATGGATATGGTTTTTTTGTACCTGATGATAAAAATATAGAAGATGCTTTTATTCATCCTAAAAAGTTGAAAGGTGCAAGCCATAATGATGTATGCCTTGCTCGTATTGGTATATATAAAGGCAGGCGTGAAGCAGAAGTTATGCAGATAATAGAGCGTGGTATAGAGCAGGTAGTGGGAGTAGTTGAAAAATACAGAAATAACTATCGCATAATACCTTTTTCTAGAAACTTTCAAGGCCATATTATAATCAAAAACAGCAGTAAAGAATTATGTAATGATGATGTTGTAATCTGCAAAATAGAAAAATATCCATCGCAGAATAATTTTGCAGCTGGCAGAATAATAGAAAAAATAGGCACTTTAAGCGATAAAGATATAGATAATAAAATAGTAATGTATAAGTATGCTTTGTCTCATGAATTTCCTGAAAAAGTAATGCAGGAATGTGAGAGCATTGAAAACGGCACATTTAAAATCAGTAAGAAAAACCTTACTGATTTTAGAGAGCTTTATACTGTTACAATAGACGGGATGAGTGCAAGAGATTTTGATGATGCAATAAGTATATCTAAAAAAGGTCTAAATTATGAGCTTTATGTGCATATTGCTGATGTTTCAAGATATGTAGAGCGTGGAAGTTATTTAAATAAAGAAGCTGTAGCAAGGGGCACAAGTGTATATTTTCCAGAGTTTGCAATACCTATGCTTCCAGAAGTGCTTTCAAATGGTGTATGCAGCCTTGTGCCGCATGAAGACAGATATACTGTTACATGCAGAATGGTTTTTGATAAATCAGGCAATAAAAAAGAAGCTGAGTTTTACCGCTCTGTAATCAATTCTAACCACAGGCTTACATATAACTATGTTAATGATATATTTGATAATATGGCAGAAAGCGAAGATAAAGAACTTTTGCCTTTTCTGAATACAGCTAAAGAATTGACTAATATACTGCTTGTAAAACGGGAAAAAGATGGTGTTATTGATTTTGATTTACCAGAAGCTGAATTTTTCTTTGATAGTAAAGGCGAAATTATAGATATTAAGCCAAGAGAGAGGGGCTATGCAGAAAGGCTTATAGAATGTTTTATGATTGCAGCAAACGAATCTGCAGCAGAATATTTTGACAAGCATGATTTAAAAGGCATATACAGAGTGCACGGAGAGCCAGATGTTAAAAAAATAGATGACTGGATAGAAATGGCAAGAAATTTTGGCTTAAAAGTGCCTCCTGTTGAATACCCAGTTACACCAGAAACTGTATCAGAATTAAGTAAAATCGCATCATCGTCAAAGCATGCAGACCTTTTAGGCTCTTTGCTTATCCGCAGCATGATGCGTGCAGAATATACAACAGAAAATCAGGGACATTTTGGACTTGCTTCCACTGCTTATACACATTTTACAAGCCCTATTAGACGCTATCCTGATTTATTAGTCCACAGGGCATTACTTTCTGGGCTTAAGTTGGGAAGCATAAGTGAGCCGCTTGAAGAATTAAAAGAGCTTGCTGCCCACTGCTCAAAAAGAGAAAGGCTTGCTCAAGATGCAGAGCATGATATAAGTGTTTTTAAAAAACTGGAATATATTTCAAGCCATTATGATGATGTGTTTACTGGCTATATTAATAGAATTACAGGAAACGGCATATTTATATATATAGAAAAACTTATGATGACAGGATATATTGATTATTCATATATTGATTTTGATATTTTTTATAAATATGGAGAATCAGCCATAGGGGACAAAAGCGGTGAAAGATACAGAGTGGGGGATAAAATAAGAGTAGTTCCTTACAAGCTTGATATTTATTCTTTGCAGGCAGATTTTACAATATACAGAAAAAAAGTCAGAAAAAAGTAATAAAGCTAAAAAATATAACTGAATTATCCCTGCTTTATTATAATAGTTTTTCATAATGAGTCATTTTGAGCCTGATTTTTAAAGGCGAAAAATCTAAATTATTTATATTGCAATAGTGTATAATAGATTTTAAATTAAATGCTCTTTTATATACTTCGTTTAAAAGCTTAGTTTGACATATAAGTTCATATCTTGCTATAATTTTATTATTTTAATAATAAAAAATAGGGATAATGTAGAAAACATAAGATTTTGAAATCAAATAAATATAAATTCTATCTTATTTCAAACCTTTCATCTGCATTTACTTCAAATATAGGAATCATAATTTCATCAGCATCTTCTAAATCTTCTATTTTTTTGCCTTCAGCTATTATGCTGTTAATAGAAAAACTCATACTGATAAATTTATTATAAATTATATCTCTTTTTTCTGTATCTTCATAACTGTCAAATATTTCCCATACAGCTCTGTATATTCTGCTGTAATCTGCAAACTGAGTATAGTTAATAGATAAAGGCTCTTCTTCATCCTGCATATAAATAATTATACTTTCAGGAAAAGCAATACCATCATACAGATTAGCTGCAAATATTTCAGGAATAAATATTAAAGCTTCAATACATAATGTAAAATCATGAACCATATCATCAAGTTCGTTTATAAGATAAAAGAAAGCGTCTTCTATATCTTCATAGTCTTCTTCATCAAATGGTTTTAGGTCATAAATAACATCGCATATTTTTTTCAGGTTGTTTTTTAACTCTATATATCCTTCTTTGTTTTCATATTTATAAGGCAGCCTTGTGTCTTCATGCTGTGTAAGTATTATATACTGCCTGATAGTATAAAAACTGTCTTTGGTATTAAGTGAATTATCAATATAGTCGCCTATTATATTGCTAAGTTCATTGATATAAATATCATCAATACAGCATTCACTGATAATATTGCCTGCAAATTTTGCAGCATATATTTTTATACAGACAGATTTTTGGTTGCCAAGATATTTATGCAGTATGTTTTCTATCTGATTCCAGAAAATTAAATCATCCAGCCTGTCAGACTGCATTTCATCTCTTGCAACAAGAAGTGGATTGTAATATACATTCCAGTTATGATAGTGGCTGTTAAATTCAGAAGAATATGTAAATTTTGCAGGATTATTTGATAAGATATTTTTTACTGTTTGCAGTAAAGAAGCAGTAAAAGTGCCAACAGCAATAAAAACAGCTTCATATAAATTTTCACCAGCTCCAAAAGTTAATTCTTTTATGCTGTTATCAAACACAGGGCAAGTAATATTCCATTCTATTTCTATTTTTTCATTATCAAAATCAATAATTAAAGGTCTGATAACAAGCATCCATTCAGGAATATATATACTGTTATCTGTAACAAAATCTTCCTGAGGCAGACTTCTATGCAGCAGATTAAAAAGAATGAAATTAAGAGTGTCTTCTTTAGATGCCTTTTTTCCAGTGCCAAACTTATCTTTTATTTTTTTAGCTTTTAAAATATCTTCACATTCGCCTATGAAATATCCAATATTAAAGTCACGCCATTTTACAGCACTTTCTTTTGTTTTTGGTATAAGTTCAACTGCTTTTTTGAAATGTATTAATGCTTCTTCTTCCTTATCTGCATAAAAATATGCAAAACCAGTGCGATAATGCCAAAGTGGGTCATTTTCTCCCATATCTTTTACAGAAAGTAAAAGAGAAAGCCCTTTATTTATATAATCATTGTCATTATTTGCCATAACAGGCATATTGCAGTATGCTCTTGCTAAAAGGCATGTAAGTTCATAATCATGCACTTCATTAGTCTTTTCAAGAAAACTTATAATTTCTGCATGTCTTTCTTCAGCATGCAGCTTTTCAATTTGTTTTAAAATAGTTTTTTTCATAGAGCTATTTGCAGTGCTCCATAAAATCTTTGTTAATTATACATACAAACTTATTAATAGCATCAGCAATACCATTTTCATAGGTATTTGCATCTCCGTCTATATGGTATGTCTGATAGTAGTTATCAGGATACATTATTTTAAAAAAGAGTGTTGCACCGCTTCTATGAAGATGATTTATTTCAATTTGTAATTTAATATCATATTTTGGAAAAAAGACTTCAATATTATTATCTTTTATATTGCTTATAGATATTTTATCGTCTTTTGAAGCTTCTTTTAAAGTAATAAAAATAACTGCTAATGCTCTTTCATATAAATATTCTTTGCAGCTGTCTATAAAATACTGCATATTTATTAATTCTTTAAATTCTTTATCTTTTTTAAAAATTCTTGCTATTTTATCAAAATATTCAATAGCATATTCTTCCTTATTGATTGTAAAATAAATTTTACCAATTAGATAAAGCCATTTTAAATCACACTCTCCCTGGTCAGCTATTTTTTTAAGTATTTTTAGTGCATGATGCTGGTTATCATCATCGTTGCCTTCAAGATTATAACTATAAGATAGTGCAAGAAGGTAAAGAAGATTATAAGTTTGCTGTTCTTCTGGAAGTGACTGTATTAGTGAAATAATCTGGCTATATTCTCCAATATTATAAAGAGTTTCTGCTTTTGTAAGTAATTCTTCTTGTGTCATAAATAAACCTGATAAAATTTTTATATTTTAGTGATTATAGCGAGTATTAAGAAAAATGCAATAGTTGATTAATTGTTTTAAACTTTTTCTTTCCTGCCTGCATATTTTTTGTATGCAGGCAGGAAAATATATATATACTTTAAATTTAAAATTTTAATATTAAACTTTAAACTGACCTACAAGTATTTTTAAAGCTTCTGTTCTTTCCTGCAGGTGGTCAACAGTAATAGAAATTTCATTTACAGCCGCATTACTTTCTTCAATACCACTTGCAATAACCTGTGTTTTATCATTAACATTTTGCACTGTCTGGTGCTGAATATTAAAGCCTTCCATTAATTGATAAGTAGTATTAGCCACATTGCTTACACCATTAACTACTTTAGAAAAAGATGTTGTAGTTGTTTCTATTACTTCTACACCATTTGTAACACTGATAGATGCTGAAGACATTTCCTGAGAAGCGCGTTCTGATTCGTTTTGCAATGTAGAGATAATATTTTCTATTTCACTTGTAGCTTTAGTAGTTCTTTCTGCTAATTTTCTAACTTCATCAGCAACCACTGCAAACCCCCTGCCTGCTTCTCCCGCTCTTGCAGCTTCTATTGCAGCATTAAGAGCTAAAAGGTTAGTCTGGTCTGCAATATCATTAATAACTGTTAATATTTCTCCAATCTGTGAGGAGCTTTCTAAAAGTTTATTAATAGTATCTGATAAATGTGTAGTTTTTGTATTAATATCAAGCATAGTATTTTTAATTTCACCTAATGAGTTCTGCCCCTGTGTAGTGGATTCCGCAGTGGTATTAATAACCTGCAGTGCAGAATTTAATTCATTAGTAGCATCCTGAGACTGGTTTGTAATGTCATTCATATCTACTACAATACTGTTTACCTGCTCAGTTTGAGAGTTAAATGTAGCAGAAAGCTCTTCAATAGTTGCAGCAAGCTGACTGTTGCCTGAAGCAACTTCATTGGTAGAGTTTCTTACTTCAGTAACAATTTCCTGCACATTAATAATAAAATTATTGAAACTTTTTGCTAAATCAGAAAGCTCATCATTATTAATTGTTTGCAATCTTATAGTTAAATCTCTATCACCGCTTGTTAAGTCTCTTGAAGCAGCAACAAAAGAATGTAAAGGTTTTATTATAGATGTATAGGTAATAAGAATTGCTGCAGCAATAACTGCTACTGTAATAAGCAGTATTGTAATAATAACATAAATAGCTGAAGTTAAAGAAGTCTCTGCATAAGCAGTTTTTTCTTGTATAATAGTATTAATAGAATTTGAAGTTTGCTGAGAAATACCTAAAAAAAGGTTTGTGGCGTCAACTCTTTGTTTATTAACTGAAGCTCGTGATTCATAAGCTGCTACTATTTCTTTATATATTTTCTCGTTTTTTGCTATATTATCAAGCATTTTATCAATTATATTAAGAGAAGCTCTTTGCACAATATTATTTTTTATAGTTACCAGTTCATTATTTACTTCTACCATTAATTTCTGTATCTTTGCAAGCTCTTCAACATTTCCTGTATATCTTACAGTTTGAAATATTTCATATACAAGTGCAGTATCTACTGAAATAGTTGCAATGCGAGAATAGTTTTCAAAATATCTAAGAGTTACTTCACTGTTATCAATATTATTTTTAATTACATTTGTAATGGTTTTTCTTAAATTTTCAGATTCTGTTAAAAATTCATCTACAGCCTTAATAAATTCCTTTTCTTTAGGCACTATATTATTACGAACTTCAACTTGATGTGTTGCAGCAGTAAGATATGTATTAACTGCTTCTTTATATTCAGGAAAAATAGCTGTTATTTCTGGCACAATAGAGGCTTTATATTTGTCTGCAAGAAGTGTTTCCAGTTTATTTAAGTTATCTTCTGCATCAGTTTTTAATTGTTTTAAATTGTCATATTTATCTTGTGAAGGGCTTAATACATAGTCTCTAAAAGATATACGAATCTCTGCTATTTTACTGTTTAGGGAATTATCATATTGATATAAGTCTAAATATACATTACTAATATCTTGAGCAACTTTTCTGCCATTCTTAATGGCAACAAAAGAATAAATACCCATAACAAAAGCAGCTATGGTTATTACAGACAATATAGCTAATATTTTTGCTGTAATGGTAATCCTAAGTTTAGAACGCATAAAATACTCTCCTTAACATGCTGAAAAAAGTGACAAAAAAGAAAAAATATTAATATCTTTTTTATACACATAAAAATATGCAAAATATATTACATTATTATATCTTATCTTAATAATATGTCAAGAAAATAAATTTGCAGGATAAGTTATTTAAAGTTTTATTTATCCTTTTTCGTGTTATACTGAGCCTAAAAGGCGAAGTATTTAAAATATACAAACTACAATAATCATAAAATATAGTATGTATAGTTATTGAAACTCATACCATATAGATTTTTCTCTTTGCTCAAAATGACAATGTGTGAATTATTATAATAACTGTTATAGTTATGTCATACTGAGCCTGATAAGGCGAAGTATCTAAAATATACAAACTACAATAATCATAGAATATAGTATGTATAGTTATTTTAAACTCATACCATATAGATTTTTCGCTTTGCTCAAAATGATAATATGTGAATTATTATAATAGCTGTTATAGTTATGTCATACTGAGCCTGATAAGGCGAAGTATCTAAAATATACAAACTACAATAATCATAAAATATAGTATGTATAGTTATTTTAAACTCATACCATATAGATTTTTCGCTTTGCTCAAAATGACAATGTGTGAATTATTATAACAGCTGTTACAATTATATCATCCTGAGCTTTTAAGCATATCCTTTGATTTGGTCGTAAAGAATACTTTTTTGGTTACCAAAAAAGATAATTTAAATATATTATACACTGCTGCAATATATATAATCTATATTTTTTGTCTTTAGAAATCAGGCTCAAAATGACTGATACACAAAATTTTTGGGTAAATTCAATCATTTCTATAATGTATTACATATTTACTTTATAAAAATTATATGTTATAAACAGTTTTAAGGACTTATCTATGAAAAATAATAATCGTAAAATTGACGGCAGATTTTGGCTTACAAATAATGGTGAATATTTTGCAGGCAGAGGTCGTATAGAGCTTTTAAAACATATTAAAGAAACAGGCTCTATTGCTCGTGCTGCAAAAGTTATGAAAATGAGTTACAAAGCAGCATGGGACAGTGTTGATGCTATGAATAAAATGACTGGTCAGACTCTTGTGATTAGAACAAGCGGCGGCAGAGATGGAGGCGGAAGTAAAATTACAGATGCAGGTTTAGAATTTATTGAAAGATATGATAAATATACAGAAACTTTTGAAAAAGTGCTTTCTATTATTGATAATAATCCTGATATTGAAAGTTTTGTTAACAGCTTTGATATAAAATCATCTGCTGATAATTCTTTTAATGGTAAAGTATTAAGTATTAATGAGGGTGCAGTATATTCAATAGTAGAGATAGACGGCTTATCTTTTAAAATATATGCTTCTATATCAAAGAGCAGTATAGAGCGAATGGGGCTTTTAAATGGTGATACTGTTACTGCATTAATTAATTCTAACCAGCTTGTTTTATCTATTGATGAAAGCATACAGTTAAGCTGCAGAAATAAGTTTACAGGAAAAGTTAATTCTGTTAAAAAAGGTGCAGTAAACAGTGAAGTCTTTATTAATTTAGATAACAGTAATAAGTTATGTGTTATGGTAACTAATGAAAGTATAGACAGTATGAATATTACTTATGGAAGCAGAGTATCAGCTTTTTGTAAAGCATCATCTGTTTTAATAGTAAAACGAGTATAAAGTGAAAAAATATATTATTTTGTTTTTTTGCATTTTTTTATCACTGCAAAGCTTATCGTATGCTGAAATATCTATAGATAATAATGATGCTGAATATTTAAAGCCATATAAAAAGCATAAAGTTGTGCTGCTGTCTGATAATGATGCTTATGTGGATATATACAGTGATAAATATTATTCAGCTGCACACAGAATATCATATATTTCTCCAGAGTGGAATTTCCATGGTGAAGATAATGAAAGCAAGGCATCATGGCTTGGCAAAATATCAGTTTATCCTAAAAATAATGTAACAAGTTATTTTGTAAGTATTTCTCAGGAAATATATACTCCAGATGATAAATCAGAAAATGTAAGCCCATTAGACCATCCTTATGCAGGCGGACTTTATTTATCTATTGGTGTAAACCAAAGACGAGATATATCTTTTGAGCGTATATGGCTGGATATTGGGGTAGTTGGTAAATATTCTTTTGCACAAAATGTTCAGAATGGCATTCATACATCAGTGAATACTGACCATAATTCAGTTCTTCCATGGAGTAATCAGGTAGGTGACGAATTTATTATGAATCTGCATTACAGCTGGACAGGAAAGCTGCGTGTAATTAATACAAATATCATCAGTGCCCATCTGCTTCCATCTGCTGCCATATCATTAGGGAATGGCTCCACATTTCTTGACTTAAATATGCGTTTAAAAATAGGTCATAATTTAGATGCTTCTTTTGGCACTCCAAAAATGAATTTTGGTCAGGATTTTAACGGTGTTATAAGTGATGATTTTTCTATTTATGTGTATGGCGGCATAGGATACCGTTTCACATTAAGAAATATATACATTCAAGGTAACACTTGGGAAGACCCTTTCAGACAGGATTTAGACCCATTTGTTAATTATTTTGAAGGCGGGCTGGCTTTAGCTTATAAAGGTTTTGAACTTTCATACAGCGTAACTTATAAAAGCAGGGAATATATAGGCCAGCCTTTAAACCATACTTTTGGCTCAATAATGATTAGCTTTGCAATATAGCTATTCATTGTAGATGATAATATTTATATTGCATATAATTGCTAATTATAATAGCATACTTTATATATTATTAATAGAGAGCAGATAATGACTTTTATAGATTTTTGTGCTGGTATTGGTGGAGGAAGACTAGGATTAGAGTTAAATGGTCTTCAGTGTATAGGATACAGCGAAATAGATAAAGAAGCAGTTAAAACATATAAAAAGTTGCATGATGCTGAAAATGAAATAAATTTTGGCGATATAACAAAAATTAACCCTGCTTTACTCCCTGATTTTGATTTACTAATAGCAGGATTTCCTTGTCAAACATTTAGTATTGTTGGAAAGAGAGAAGGGCTAAAAAATGACAAAGAAGGACAGATAATATATTATTTAGCTGAAATACTAAGAATAAAACAACCTCAATATTTTATTTTAGAAAATGTTAAAGGTCTTGTAAATCATAATGGTGGTAAAACTTTTCAAGAAGTTTTAAAGCTACTGGAATATGCAGGATATAATGTTTATTTTGATGTTATTAATTCTATAAATTTTTTGCCACAGAGTAGAGAACGAATATATTTTATAGGTATAAAACATAGTGCTAGAATAAAATATTCTTATTCTGAATTAAACAATATGTTGTTTAGTAATATTAGTAGTAAAACAGAATATAGTTTAAAAACATTTTTAAATCCTACAGAAGAAAATTTATTTGCAGAAGTATCTGCTTCTTATAAAACTTTTTTAAAATATCTAAATAATAAGTATAATAAGGGTAAATTTTGTATAAATGAACTTCTACGAAAAGACTATTTAATTATTGATATAAGGCAAAGTGATTTAAGATTATATGAAAATAGAGTTCCAACTTTGAGACGCAATAGACAAGGTATATTATATGTATATAAAAATCAATTTTATACATTGGGTGCTTTAGATGCATTAAGGTTGCAGGGATTTGATAAAATAAAAAATTTGGAAAATAAAATAATAGGTCTAAAAAAGCAAGATATTTTAAAACAGTGTGGTAATGCTATGAGTGTAAATGTTATTGAAAATTTAGCTTTTAATTTGTTGAGGATATGAAAATGAATTCAATTGAATTAGGCTCAAAAACTGCAAAAGATGGATTTAATAATGAATATTTTGTTGTAAGTATTTTCAATGATTGGAAAAATAATGAGCTTGCTAAAAATTGGTTGAAAGCTATGGGATACAAAATAGATGAAATTGAAGAAGTTAATGCATATAAAATAAAGGGCAGTTTTAAAGCTGATGTTCAAGTTGTAATTCTTATTCAAGTAAAACTTCAACAAATACAGGATATTCAAAATATACAAGTAAAATTGGTATCTAATGCTAACGGATATAATCAAATAGATAAACGATGGCTTAAATCATATAAAGAGTTATGGACTATACCAGATAATGTATATACTACTTTACAGTATTTTACTGGTGAAATGGAACCTAAAATAGATAATCCAAAAGATGCAAGGCGTATGTTTTTTTATGAATTTGATGATTTAGAGCAAAAAAATATTTTAAATTTTTTTCATGAAAATCAGCCATTGATTGTAAGTGATATTATAAAAGGTAGAGGTAAATTTGCAAGTGAATGGTTTTTAGTGATTTTAAGAAAAAAAGAAAAAAGTGAAGTTAAATGGATATTAAAGCCAATAAATGAAGTAATTAATTTTTACAGTGGTAATGTAGAATTTAGTCCGCAGGGTAGTTTAAAAATTGGAAAAATAACTATGCAGAGAAAAGGTGGTGATGGAGGAAGAGATACAGCAAAAATGCTCCAATTTAAAATTAACCCGTGCGAATTATTTTATTAGCTTTGCAATATAGCTATGAATGGTTTATAATAAGCACATCATCATTTTCAATAACAGTATTGCCCCGTGGTATAATAACAGTATTATTTCTTTGTATCATCACTATAAGCATATTTTCCTCTGCTTTTAATTCTGCAACTTTTTTGCCTATAAGTCCACTTGTTTCATCAATATGTTTTTCAGATATTTTAACACCTTCTATATTATCGCCAGCTTTTGCACAAAGTATTAAAATATCATCAGTTTTAAGGACAGTAGAGCCTTTTGGCACTATTTTTTTTAAGCCTCTTTGCAGCATAGCAATAATAGTATCAGGCGGCAGTGTAATATCTTTTACTGCCTTTTCATTCCAAGGGTGTCCTTCAGATATGGAGCTTCTAATAAACTTAACAGGCACTTCATCTGAATAGTCGGTAAATGTTTTCATAACATCTTCACTGTTATCTATCATATTCAGCTTTTTAGCAGCATAAGGGATAAGTGAGCCTTGAAAAAGGATAGAAAAAAGAACTATTAAAAATACAATATTAAGTATATCATTACCTGCATATTCTGTATTTGAAGCAAGTCCGTTTTTTGCCATTATCGCAAATACAATAGATGCAGCCCCCCTAAGTCCTGAAAAAGCAACAAGAGACTGCTGGTTAAAACTTGCTTTAAGTGGAGTAAGCAGTGCAAAAACAGATGCAGGTCTTGCGATAAATGTTAAAAATAAAGCAATAATTAAGGCAGGCAGTATATATTTTGGAAACTGTGACGGAAATGATAAAAGCCCAAGCAGGAAGAAAAGCAGCATCTGCATAAGGTCTGTTACACCATCAAAGAAATATACAAGTGGTTTTTTATCATTAAATTTAGTATTGCCAAGCACAATGCCTACAATATAAGCACTTAAAAAACCATTGCCGCCAATAAAGGCAGGCAGAGAATATGAAAGCAGTGCAACTGCTACAACAAAAATCATTCTCATTCCGCCTGAAGAAAAATGATATTTTTGGATAACTTTCACTGCTCCATACGATATTGCAGCACCAGCAGCAATGCCATAAACAACCTGAGCAAAAAGCATATATACAAAAGAGCCTGCATTAAAATCGCCAGTAATCATAGTGATAAGTATAATAGTAAGCATATAGGCAGCAGGGTCGTTACTTCCGCTTTCAAGCTCTAATAATGGGGCAGTGCCTTCTTTTAAGTTCAATCTTTTTGAGCGAAGTATGGAAAAAACAGAGGCAGCATCTGTTGAGCTGATAACTGAGCCAAGTAGAAAGCTGACAAGAATTGACATACCTATTACATAATGGCAGAAAAGCCCAATAAGTGCAGCAGTCATCACAACACCAAGTGTTGAAAGTATTGCAGCTTTTGCCACCACAGGTTTTGCTGTCGCCCATTTTGTGCCAAAACCGCCATAAAATATAATAAAAATAAGAGCGATTGTTGCAATCTGCTCCATAATAACATAATTATCAAAAGGAATTTTAAAAATACCATCAGAGCCAAAAAGCATACCAAGAATTATAAATGCCAGCAGCATAGGCATACCAAGTCTGCTGGATACTTTTGTAAGCATAATACATAATATTAAAACAAATGATAAAATTAAAAGTGTTGATGTCATAATATACCTTATTTTATAGATTTTTCATAAGTCTTATCATATTTTTTAAAATAATTCCATTATCAATAACTGGAAACTCATAATTTTTTACAAAAAAATCTTTTATTGTTTTATTATATTTATATCCTAATTTTTCATAATATTTTACAAGATGTTCTGTAGTGCCTATTTCTATACATTTATATCCGCAAAGCAGAGCCTGATTTTCTGCCATAGAAATAAGTGATTTGCCAATAGATTTGTTTTGATATTTTTCTAATACTGCCAGATTAATAATTTCAGCAGTATTTTTATGAAAGATTAAAAGGCATTCTCCAGCAAGCTCTGCATTATAGAACGCACCAAATAATATTCCGCAGGACAAATATTTATCAACTAACTTTTTAGAAGGGTCAGCATCAAGCAGCAGATGATAAGGTATTTCCATTTCATGCGGGTATTGTTTAATTATAAGCATTATTCATCTACAAGCTGTTTTTTATTCTCTTATCTTTGATATAAATCTGTTTAATATTTGGTGCTCTTTCATCTTTTCTTTCATCTATTTCAAAAAGCTGTATAGATTTTACCAAATCTTTAAGTTTTGCATATCCATAGTTACGGGCATCAAATTCTGGTGACTGTTTTGTAATATGCTGTCCAACTTCGCCTAAAAAAGCCCAGCCGTTTTCATCCATTGATGCAATTACAGCAGAACGAAGCAGATTTACAAGGCGGGTATCCATTTTAAGCTCGTTTGTAGTTTTTCTTTTTACATGCTGCTGTTTTTTATCTTTATCATTATTTTCACTGTCTGTTTCGTCATCTAATTCCTGCAGGATTTCTGTATATATAAATTTATCACATGCACTGATAAAAGGCTGTGGAGTTTTCTGCTCTCCAAATCCGTAAACATTTAATCCACCTTCTCGTATGCGGGAAGCAAGGCGTGTAAAATCGCTGTCGCTTGATACTATACAAAAGCCGTCAAATTTGCTGCTGTATAGTAAATCCATAGCATCAATAATCATGGCACTGTCTGTTGAGTTTTTTCCTTTTGTATAGCCAAACTGCTGCACTGGCTGCAAAGCATGTTCTAAAAGAATATCTTTCCAGCCTTTTAGATTAGGGCTTGTCCAGTCGCCATATATTCTTTTAACATGGGCAGTGCCGTATTTTGCAATTTCTGCCATAAGTCCGTATATTATACTTGGAGATGCATTATCTGCATCTATTAAAACAACTAATTTCTGCTGTGAGTTATTAATATCTTTTGTCATCATATTTCATTTAAAAATTTCACACCATAGCTTGTATATATTGTTGCAAACTGCAGTGCTCGTTTTAGTTTCTCCTGATAAAATAGTGATAATGAAGCAGGTGAAATGTAACTTGTTACTTTCTGGTTATTTACTGACTGATTTACCTGCTCATTTATTAAAGTTTCTGTAATAGTATCAAAAGCAATAATTGCCTGAGTAGCAAGTTCTTCTGATATAATTTTTTTTCTTTCTAAATGTTCTATGCGTTCTATTGTTCCCATATCTGTAATACCTGCATAGATTGCTAAAAGCCTTGTAATATTTACTATATAAGAAAGAGCTTGTGTTTTTAAGTTAAACATTCCTTCATATTCACCATCTTTTTCCACAATAAAACTGCCAAACTGGGAAACTGGTATTTTAATTGCAGGATACTGTTTAACTAGTGCAGAAAGAATAGCAGGTCTGTCGGCTGCTTTTCTTAATATATAGTTTCTAATAGACCATGCAAGTTTAATATCCCCTTCAAGGGCAGCAATATCAATAAGCATTGCAAAAGCATATTTTTTATCAGACTTATTGCTTTTTGATGCCCAGCCATCTATTTCTTCTATCCATTTAGAATATTTAAGCACCATATTTATAGTCATCACATCATCATTACTGTTATGTGGATAATAGCCTATGTTAACAAGATTTTCATGGTATTTAGCTGCAAATTCTATAAATATTTTTTCTGCTTCTTCTGGCACATCATCTGCTAAAATGAAAGCATTGTTTATCTGTGGACGCAAATCCATTTCACGCCTTGCACCTGCTCCTAAAAGCAGATAGCAGTATGAATAATCAGTTAATTTAAAGTTTTTTTCAGTCTTAAAAGCATCACTTGTAAGCTGGAATGCTTTTTTATGTATAGCTCTGTGTATAGATGACAGTGCAGTTAATTCTTCCCGTGATACTCTTGATGATGTAGCAAGAGTTTTTGCAGCTCTGTATATTTGAGTAAAGACTATTTTCAATTCTTCAAATTTAGTCATATTATCAATATGGGTGCAGTATAGATGAGAGTTTTCAAAAAGCATTGTAGAAATATTATGTATAGAAACAATGCCTGCAGGTTTTGAATTCTGCATAACTACACCATGTGTTTTGCCTGCTATTTGAAGCTCATTAAGAGCTTCTACAATAGGAAATTCAGGCGGGAATGTTACAGGCTCTAAATCCATATAGTTCTCCACATCCTGATTATTAATATTATTTTCTAAATCTACTAAAAATTTTCTAGTAAGGTCAGTTGATGTAACAAGACCTTTTACTATCTGCTTTCTGTTTACAACTAAAAGGCTGCTTATTTTATGCTCTTTCATAAGGTTTGCTGCTTTTACAACAGATTTGCCTGTTTGTATAGTTATAACAGGGGAGCTCATAACACCAGATACTGTCTGATAAATAGACTGCATTAAAAAAGTGTTTGATGAATTTTCAAGATGAGTAAGCCTTACTTGAATATCTTTAATCAGTTTTGTTCTAAAATCATCAGAAAGCTCCATAAGCCTGTATATACAAAGCTCATGAACAAATAATAAATCGCAGTCAGCCTGAGCAACAGCATTCATAGTATACATTGTTTTGCCTAGAAATGTAGAAAGTCCAACAGGACAGTTACTGCATGATATATTTATTGATGAATTAGGATTTGAAAGTGATATTTCACCATTAAGCAGAAAATATATACCTTTATGATACCGTTCACCTTTTCTAAAAACAAGTTCTCCTGTAAGAATATGTATTTCTGCAAATCTTGTAATAGCTGATTTAATATCTTCACTTGAAAGATTTTCAAAAAGATGCTGTGTTTTTAGCTTTTCAATAATAGTATTTGATAGTGTCATTGATTCTTCAATCATATTTCACCTGCTGCATATAAAAATACAGTTTTATACTGTAAATATAAAATAATAACATAGTTATATTATAACTAACTCTAATGTAGTAGACCATATATACAGTAAAAAAGCAATAGAAATATGACTTATATATTTTATATTTATAGCATTCTAATAAAATGACGGATTTATTTTTTTGCTTTTTTTAATGTTCTATACATTAGCAGCAGCCAGCTCTTTTAATATCCGTTATTAATTTTCAAAAACAATAATATTAGCAATTTTCTATATTAATTGTGTGTAAAATTGTGATTTCATTTAAGTTGTTATATTTTTGCCTTGTTTTATTTTTAAAAAATATATAATATCTGCTAGATTATATTATAGTATTAAGGTGAAAGTCTTGTTAAACAGTGCAGCATACAGATATATAAATGGTGTTTTAGAAGAAGCTGTTGTAGAAAGTGATATAAGTTTAGATGAACTTTTAGCAGTAACTGATAATGTTTGCCTTGCTGATAAAAATATAGCTTCATTTGTATCAGGTGGTCCATGCTTAAATATGCTTTTATGGGGTGAAAAGGGCAGTGGCAAATCTACTCTTTTAAGGCTGCTTGCTTTAAAATATGCTTCATCTGGACTTGTTACTATTGAGTTTATTGATGAAACTTCTGGTGCAGTTTATGGTCTTTATAAAATAATAAGGGAAAACAGTGATAAAAAATTTCTTTTATTTTTTGATGATATATCATTTAAAGATGATGATACATCATACAGACGGTTTAAATCAGCTATTGAGGGCGGCTTAGAATCAAAACCTGCAAATGTTATATTTGCAGCCACATCTAATAAACGGCAGATTGTTTCTGTATCATCATCAGATACTGGAGATATTTATGACAGAGATGAGGCATCAGAGCAGACTTCTTTGCAGGCAAGGTTTGGCTTGTCTATAGGATTTTATTCTCTTAATAAAAATGATTATTTAGAAATTGTAAAAATGTATTTACAAAAATACAATATAAGTATGATTGATGGGTGGGAGAAAATGGCAGAAAGCTATGCAATAGACAGGGGCGGTAGAAGTGGACGCCTTGCAAAGCAGTTTGCTGCCTATTTATATCTCACTATACAATAAGGGGGAAAAATGTATATTGAAATCAATTTATCTATTGAGAAATCTGGTGGGGAAGAAAACCTTCCAAAAGTGATTAATGCTGTTTCAGAAGCTGTAAAAGAAAAGTTTCCAGAAGCAGAAGTTATTGTCCGCAAAGGTTTTTTTAAAACTATTGATGGTGTATATTCTGATGATTTATATGCAGAAGGAGAAGTCAGGCAGCTTATAAACACTGTTAGAGAAAGAGTTTTAAATTAAAAATGCGTCTATTGTTATCTTTTGTTACATTATTAATGCTTGCTGTAAACATTTATGCAGATGATAATATGACTGCATTTGATGAAGCAGTATATGATAATGTAACAAATGATACTGAAAAATCAAAAACGAACATTAAGCCAAAACTTGTTCCTGATAGATTAATTAATGATAAAAATACTTTTATGAAAGATTTTGGATTTCCAGCAAGAGAAGAATTTAAAATCAATCAAAATCTTGATGCAGCAGGAAAAGATGTTTATAAAGATGTAGAACTTTCTATGAAAAACAGATGGTCTAAAACAAATATCTGGGGCAGGGACTTTTTATATATAGAGGGTATGTTGTCAGGTGGAGTTTATGGCTTTAATATGTTTTCAATAAAACCTGCAAATGCTTCTCAAAAAGAATATGTTATACCTTATGGTGCTTTGTCATTAAAATTATTCAGCGGCACAGTCTTTTCGCCAGAATTAACCATAAAAGATTCAAAATTTATATTTTCAGAAAATGGTGCATCTATTGATGAGCAGGAAGATAACTATAATTATTATTACTTAAAACTTCCACTTGGTTTTTATATTCCTTTTTTTGGCTGGAAATCAGAGATGTATATAGACGGCAGTTATTCAAGCCTTAATAATAATTTTTCAGTGAAAAGCAGCTTAATGGTGGAAAATAGTATATTAGAAAGCGGCAGTAGTTTTCATTTATCATCATCTTACTGGAATGTCCGACTTTATTTAGATACCCCTGTGGTTTTAAAGCCATCTATTACAGAATATGCTTATTTTGGCTTATATTATGAAGAAATAAGAAGTGCAAGAACAGCTTTGCCCGGAAACGATTATATTAATGGAAATACTCTTTTAGTAAATTATACTTCTCGTTCAGGTGGTATTTTTTATGAAATGAGACAGGATTTATATAAAGGCTTAATGTTTGGTATTAATGTATATGCTGGCATTGGAGATATTGAAACAAGTAGAAAATATAATGTAACTTATGGCAATACTGAAGGTCTTGTGGCTTATAAAGCAGAAATAACCCTTGGTTATCAGCATATTTTTAAGCAGCAGGGAGTAGGTGTTGCTTTTGATGCGGGTGTAAGCTATGCAGGGTTTGTGGAGTTTTTTTATGGTAAAAAAGATGGTCCATACAGTTTGACACTTGACGGTGATTTAAGATATTTTGCTGAGATTAGGTTTTTATTTGGTTATTAATCAGCCTTATTTTAACTTTATATTAGATTATTTACTTTATTTATAATGATAAATAGTTTTAAATAATATCTTAATAATTTCGCAATATTTGTTACTGAGAATAAGTATATATGCAATAAAATATATAACTATTTCGCCGCTGATAAACTCATAATGTTCTGAATCTTTTAGGATGCTATTTTATATAGTCAAATCTAAAAATAATTGTAAAAATTGAAGCAGAAGCATATAGATTTTACAATATTTTTCTTTTCTTTATTTCAGTATTGCAAAAATATTTATTATAATATAAAATGTTCTGTTATATTATAAATCTTTATACAAGGGTTGTATATGAATAATGATGAATTAAAAAAAGCTTCAGAATTTGAGGAAGAAATTGAAAAAAGTTCTTCTCTTGATGAGTTAAACAGTATCCGTATTAAATATATGGGAAAAAAAGGAATGATAAGCCTTTTAAATAAAGTATTAGGCACTCTTTCAAATGAAGAACGCCCAAAAATGGGTGAAGCTATCCAAAATTTAAGAAATAATTTTGAAACAAAATTTACTGAAAAAGCAAATACTATTAAAAAAGCACTGAAAGATGCGGCTTTATCTCAAAAATATATAGATGTTACTTTAAGTCCTTATCCTTTTAATAAAGGCTCACTACATCCTGTTAAAAAAATATATGATGAAATAGTTGATGTATTTACTGCTGCAGGTTATTCTGTGGCACAAGGACCTGAAATAGAAGATGATTTCCATAACTTTGAAGCATTAAATCTGCCTAAAAGTCATCCGGCAAGAGATATGCAGGATACTTTTTATATAGACGAAAATAATATTGTGCTTAGAACACACACTTCTCCTGTGCAGGTGCGTGTAATGGAAAGCCAGAAACCACCTGTAAAAATTATTGCTCCGGGCACAGTTTACAGGTGCGATTACGACCAGACACATTCTCCAATGTTTCATCAAATAGAAGGGCTTGTAGTTGATAAAGGTATCACTATGGCAGACTTAAAAGGCACATTAAAGCTTTTTATTTCCCGTATATTTGGTGATGATTTAGATGTTCGTCTTCGTCCAAGTTTTTTCCCATTTACAGAGCCGTCTGCAGAAGTTGATATGGGCTGTGTTCATTGCAGAGGCAAAGGCTGCAGAATGTGTAAAGGCACTGGCTGGATAGAAATAGCAGGCTGCGGTATGGTAAACCCTGCAGTATTTAAACATGTGGGTATTGACCCAGAAGTATACAGCGGCTTTGCTTTTGGTATGGGTATTGAGCGTATTGCACTGCTGAAATATGGAATTGATGATATACGCTTGTTTTATGAAAACTCTCTTAAATTTTTAAAACAATTTTAGGTGTTAATATGAATGTTAGTATAAACTGGTTAAAAGAATATATTGATTTAAATGATAAATCCGTTAAAGAAATAGCTGATGGGTTAACATTAGCAGGTTTAGAAGCTGAAGGCTTTTATGAGATTTCTGCCCTTTCAAATGTGGTAACTGCAAAAGTAATTAAGTTAGAAAAACATCCAAATGCTGATAAATTAAGGATATGTATAGTAACAGACGGAAAAGAAAATTATCAGGTTGTATGCGGTGCTCCAAATGTGGCAGCAGGGCAGATTGTGCCGTTTGCAAAAATTGGTGCTGTGCTTGGTGATATAAAAATAAAGGAAGCAAAACTTCGCGGAGTAGATTCTTTTGGTATGATTTGCTCTGAAAGAGAGCTTGGCTTAACTGATGAACATAATGGTATTATGGTGCTGCCTGAAGATACACCACTTGGGGCAGATATTAACAGTATTGCAGGCACAGGCGATACTATTGTAGAGTTTAATGCTACTCCAAACAGACCAGACTGGCTTTCTGTTATAGGTATTGCAAGGGAAGCTGCAGCAGTATTTCAAAGACCTTTAAAACTGCCTGAATGCAGCACAGCAGAAAGCAGTGAAAATGTTTATGATTTAATAAGAGTAGATATTGAAGAAAAAGAAAAATGTCCAATATATTTTGCCCGTATAATAAAAGGTGTTAAAATTGCACCATCTCCATTATGGATGCAGGCAAAATTAAGAGCAGCAGGTGTTAGACCTATTAACAATATAGTAGATGTTACAAACTATATATTAATGGAATGGGGACAGCCGCTGCATGCTTTTGATATAAGAAATATTGATAAAAGCATTATTGTTAGAAATGCTTTTGATAATGAAAAAATCACAGCTCTTGATGGCAAAGAATATACATTAAATAAAGATATGCTTGTAATTGCAGATATTTCCAAACCATTAGCCATTGCAGGTATTATGGGTGGCGAATATACATCAGTTATGAGTGATACAGACACTGTTGTATTAGAATGTGCTTATTTTGAGCCGTCAGTTGTCCGCAAAACAAGTAAAAAACTTGGTCTGACTTCAGATTCATCATACAGATATGAGCGTGGTATAGATTATGGTGCTACTGAAAAATTAGCAGACTATGCAGCAAACTTAATTGCAGAAATCTGCGGCGGTAAAGTATTAAAAGGAAAAGTCGGCTCAAATAATCTAAAAATAGAAGAAAGAAATGTTACTTCATCATGCAGCAGAATAAATAAACTTTTAGGCTCTAATTATAATATAGAAGATATGAAAAATATTTTAAACAGCCTTTCTATAAAAACAGAAACAGATGGCGATAAATTAATATCTCATATCCCTACATTCAGAAATGATGTTGCTTTAGAATGTGATATTGCAGAAGAAGTTGCAAGAATTATGGGCTATGATAAAATAAGCTGCACTATGCCTAAAATGGATAATGAAATAGATATTCAAAGCCCAAAAGTCAGATACAGCAGAACAGCAAGAAATGTTTTAGAAAATTTAGGCTATAATGAAGTATTAAACTTTTCATTTTCAGGTGCAGAATATTTATCTATTTTTGATACTAATGAAGAACATTTTGTAAAACTTTTGAACCCTATTTCTCAGGATATGGCATGGATGAGAACATATATTTTCCCATCTATTATTAAAAATATGCAGACAAATAAAAATATGGGTTATTCAAGCATTAAACTTTTTGAGCTTTCAAATGTATATATATCAAACGGCAAGTCAAATCTGGCTCAGGAAAAGCTGCATTTATCACTTGGTGTTATGGGCAGCTATTATGATGATACATGGATAAATATGCCAAAACTTGATACTTTTTACTACTTAAAAGGTGCTCTTGATAATGTGCTTTGCAAGTTTGATATGGCAGCAGAATATATAAGATTAGAAGACTGCCATTTTCTTCATCCCGGAAAATCTGCTTCTGTACTTATAAATGGCAAATATGCAGGCTTTATTGGTGCATTACACCCTGATATATTAGAAAAACTTGATATAAAAAATGACTGTTATGTGGCAGAAATTGATTTTTCTTTATTAATTGATGAAGCATATAATAAAAATGAAGCTTCAAAATCAAGTATGCGTTATACTAAATTTTCAAGATATCCATCTATCCAGAGAGATTTAGCATTAATTGTAAAAAGCAGAGTGAGTGCAGCTGATTTAATAAATACAGTAAAATCAATAAGCCCTATAATTACAGATACAGTTGTGTTTGATGTATTTGAAGGCAAACCTATAAATTTTGGATATAAAAGTATAGCCATCCGCATAACTTTTACTGATATTGAAAAAACATTAAGAGATGATGATATTAATCCGATAATAGATAATATCTTAAAAGCCCTTGAAAAAGAACATGGGGCAGTTCTCAGGTAGCAGCATGATACCTGACTAAGTTTTTTATTGTGTTTGTTTAATACTAATTATTTTTACATATAAAAAATAGAAATGATTATAAAAAGTCTGCATAATTATTGTATTTTTATATAATTTATGCAGTATATGTTATTAACTGCTTGAAAGTTTAAAAAAATTATGGTTAAAATAATTTTTTAAGCATACTTGTCGGAGCGATTATGAATAAAAAAATAATCTTACTTGTTACTATAATATTAATGTTATTTACCTGCACAGTTTATGCAGTTGAACCTTATTTAAATACACAGCTTTTAGAATCAGCATCTGTTGGAGATGCAGATGCAGTGCGTGACGCACTATATAATGGTGCTGATGTTGATGCAAGAGACAGGCTTGGAAACACTTCCCTTATTCTTGCAGCAGACGGCGGTTATCAGGAAGTAGTAAGAATGCTTATTGCATATAAGGCATCAGTAAATGCAGTAAATAAGTTTGGTTATACTCCACTGATGTCTGCTGTTACTAATTCCCACAGATATATTGCATCTCTGCTTATAAAAGCAGGTGCAGACCCAAAACTTCCTAATAAATATGGCACTACTCCAGAAATGTATATTAAAGCTCAGGGTTTTTTTACAATGAATGAATATATCAGCGATGAAAAACCTGTTATTACTTCCCGCATAGACGACAGACCAGCAAGACGAGGCACTATGGCAGCAATTCACAGTGCTCCATGGAGAGAAGAATTTAATCAGCTTATATCTCTTGGCAAAACAAATGAAGCTGCTGAGCTTTTAGTCGGCTATGCTAATACAAAAAATCCTGAAGCATGCTATCTTTTAGGCACATTATTTTTATCAAAAGGCAATACTGAACAGGGTATTTTCTGGGTTAAGCAGGCTGCTGCCCTTGGAGATTCTATGATGAAATACCGTGCTGCAAAATCTATTATAGATAATGGTGCAGGAATTGGTATGAAAGAAGCAGTAGCAATGCTTAAAGAAGCTATTGCAGAGGGTAATAATTTTGCTAAAACTGAATATGCGAAAGCACTGCTTTTTGGCAATGGAGTTCCAAAAGATAATGCTAATGCTTATGCTTTATTTAAAGATGCAGCTTCTTATGATTTACCTGAAGCAGTATACTATACTGGTATGCTTGAATATACTGGCAGAGGCACTGTAAAAGATGAAACAAAAGGCTCTGCTAAAATTCAAATGGCAGCAGATATGGGGTTTTATGAAGCAGAACAGTTTATTGATAAATTAAATGCTCAAAAACATATAAATCTATTAGTTAATTCAAAAGTAGGCGATAGAGCAACAGTGAAAGCATATCTTATTTCTATGGGTGCACCTATTAATATAGATAACCCAGAATGTGATGTTTATAAAATAGGCAGTGCATGGAATGATGCTTATAAAATATCAACTGTTAAAATGTGCTATCCGGGGGACGGCACAGTAGAAGCTAAATTTATACTAGGTGAAGCAATAGATAATATTGAATTTACATACTTAAAAGGATTATATCCATCGGCTGAATTCAGTATGCCTTCAATGTATGATAATACGCCTGTTCAAGTAAACAAAGAGAAGATAAATGCTTATGATTTAGATATTGCAGGTGATAATAACTCTCTTGATAATATAAGCATATATGACAATACACAGGATAATATTACAGGTAATAAAGAGAATATAGATTTTTCTAAACCTGTATCTTCTGATATTAAAAACAGTAATAACTAGGCAGCATGAAAAAACATATATTAATTTTATTTATATTATTAATCCCATTACAAATTTTTGGAGCTGATTTAGAAAGCACTGTTAGAGATGCTTTTGAGCTATACTCTGTTAATAACTTTGCTGAGGCTGCCCCTATGTTTGAAGAAGCATATTATATGGCAAAGAAAAATACTCCAAAAGATATATCAAGCAGATTTCGCACTTCCTTATATACAGGTCTTTGTTACAGAGGTATGAATGAATATCAGCAGGCAGCAGCTTGGTTTGCTGTCAGTCTTGCACTGGCTGAAAAAGTAAATGATTTATATGATATTCCTACACTTATTGCTTATATTGCAGAAGCAGAAAGAATGGCGGGTAATGTAAAACAGGCAGAAGAATATTATGCAAAGGCACTGCTTTATGCAGATTTAACGGATAAAGACAAGGCAGTATTATATTATGGAATGGCTGAAAGCAGGCGTATTAATGAAAACTATTCAGGTTCAAAAGAAAGCTGTGATGAAGCACTAAAATATGCAGGTAATTTAAAACTGTATAAAATATTGTCTTCATGTGATATAATATATGGAGAATATTATAGAGTTAATAAAGACTATGCAAAGGCAATGTATTATTTTACAAGGGCTCATGATACATCTCGTGCAAAAAAGTATGCAGATATTTTAGTGCCAGCATTAAATGGAATGGGGCTTACATCAGAAGCTCTACACCGCTCTGATGCAGCACGGGAATATTTTGAGCAGGCTTTTTTTGCAGCAGTAGAAAATGGTGCAGTAGATAATACTGATATAATATATAAAAAAATAATAGACTATATGCCTGAAAAAGGCAGTTTTAAATATCAGGGAGATAAAGCCTTAGAGCTTGCATCATTAGATTTTTTAGATGATGAAACATCACTTCTTTTATACAGTCTTTCTGCACTTTATTACAGAAATGGTGGAAGATATGAAGAATTATATCCTGCTGCAGAAACAGGTTATAATCTGGCAGTTAATCTTTCAGAGCAGAATCAGGCTGCAGAATTTTTATATGATATGGCACTTTCTCTTTTTAAATCAGAAGAGTATGAAGAATGTGCTGCAAGAAGTGAAGAAGCTGTGTCTCGCTTAAAATCTACAGATAGAAAACATCTTCTTAAAGATGCATATTTAGTCAGGTCAGAATGTTTATATAACTTAGGACTTTACAGACAGTCTTATGAGATGGCAGAACATGCACTAAATTATGCAAAACTTGCAGAACATGATAAAATTAATGCAAGAATTGCAGAAATTAAAGAAAAAATTAATATAGAAGAATTGAAATAATAATATACTGTTGCAAAAAAGCAATAATATATGGTTATATAAAGTTTTAATAGCATGTAATGTTTGAAAGTGTGTTAATAAGTAACAAAAGAAATCTTTAATATTTATTATGAATACAGCAAGATAATTTAAAGTAAATGCGGTATTACTGAGCCTAAAAGGTGAAGTATCTAAAAAAAGAATGTCAATGCTGAGCTTGATGTTTAAGCGAAGTATCTAAAAACAATAGATAGTTTAAATATATTATACATTACTGTCATATCAATCATTTAAATTTTTCGCCTTTAAAAATCAGGCTCAAAATGACATAATTGTAATATTTTTATTTATTCATAGTTACAGCAATACAATGTCTATTCTGAGCGTAGTGAAAAATCATAATATATCTTTTATTTTCAAATTCATTATATATTTATTTTTAGTAATAAATATTACGAAATTAATTTGAGTATCAAATATTTATACCCCTGCAATTTTAGCTGTAACTTTTCCTAATATAGTAATTGTTTCATCCTGCATTTCTGCAGCAGAATATATTTGTGTTTCATAATTTTTATTATCAGAAATAACTTTTAAATTGCCGTCTTTATCTTTATCAAGTCTTTTTACTCTAAGTCCATTAATATTATCTTTTATTACATATACACCATTTAAAGAAATAGAAAAATTTTTGTCTATTACAACTAAATCATTATCGTTCAAAGTAGGTGCCATACTGTCTCCATTTACTTTAACAATTAAAGCATTTTCCGGAGCAATACCTTTGGAATGTAGAAAAGATAAAGGAATAGGGAAAGACAATATCTGACCGTCACTGTCCCATTCAAGCCCGTGACCTGCAGAAACCCCAATATCTCTATAAAAGCTGATATATGCAATATCGCTTCCTGTAATAATTTCTGCACTGTTGCATGAAGTCTTTTTTAATTCCTGTATAAATCTATCCATAGGCTCATTATAATATGCTGCAATTTTTTGAATAGTTTCAATATTAAGGCTTTTGATTTCTCTCAATATAAACCGTGTTATTGTGCTTGTATTAACACAGCCTACCTTTGCAATGGTATTGGCACTTATATTTTTTTCTTTCATAAAATTATTAAGATTTTGTGCAATATTATCATTGATACCCATATATTTCCCCATAAATTAAATTTTAAGCAAAAAAATGCTTGACTTTGTTGTTAATAAGCAATATATATAATTATAGTTACTTTTAAAGAAAAAATCAAGATAAATTTTGTGTGTTTTAGCAATATTATATTGCTGCAAGAAATATATTATAAGCAGTATATGAGCTGAAAATACATATAAAAATAATATTATAATACATTTTGGGGGGAATTATATGTATGAGAGTTTTGTGGATGAAATAATGAATACTATTCCACAGTTTAAGCAAATGCTTACCGTAGACTATATTGCAAGAAAAATTGATTTAAGCGATAGAACAGTCCGCAGATATATTGAAAATGGTAAGCTTGAAGCATTAAATTTCAGTCATGAAGGCAGGTCAGTTTACAGAGTGCCGCGAACTGCATTCAGGCGGTTTTTAGAAACATATTACACCATGAGCGACTGCTTATAAATTTAAATTAAACTGGGCTTGTAATGTTATCAAGTTCAGTTTTTTTATTGATTTTTAAGCTATTCATTATAGACAATCAAATAAAATTTATGTATATTTAAACAAATAATAATGATTTGTAGAGGTGTTTTATGAAGTTTATAAGCGATATTGTATCTTATTTGCAAAGCCATATTTATTTCAATAATACTCTTTTTAACTATATTGTTGCAGTATTGATTTTTATATCTATAGTTTTTGCAATCACATTATTTATTAAATTTGTCATTAAAAAAATTCCAATAGAGCAAAGCATATCTAATGTTTTTTTTGCATCAGTTATAGAAATATTTCGCAAGCGTCTTATATATATTTCCTATGCTGTAGCTGTTTATGCTGCTCTTACATATTTGACGATACCTGAAAAGGTAACACAGATTATACATAATGCTGTAATGGTATATATATCTATAATAGTTGTGCTTGCAATAACAGATATATTAAAAAACATAAATACAGAAAGCCTTGCAAAAACAGGTGTAAATAAAATACCAGCAGGTATTCTTACATTATTAAAAACTCTTATTTGGATTGCAGCCCTGCTTTTTATATTCTCAAATTTAGGTTATAATGTATCAACATTTGTTACTGGTCTTGGTATTGGTGGTATAGCAGTTGCCCTTGCCGCTCAAAATATACTGGGTGATTTATTTAACTATATCGTTATTATTTTTGATAAACCTTTTGTAAAGGGCGATTTAATTCAGTTTAATTCATTTTCTGGCAGGGTGGAATATATTGGTATTAAAAGCACAAGGATAAGGGGCTCTAATGGGGAGATGTTATCTGTTTCTAATACTGACCTTACAAAAAGTGTTATACAAAACTTTGAAATGGCTTTAAAACGAAGAAATGTATCTATTATCGGAGTAGAATACGAAACAAATATTGAGCTTGTGCATAAAATGCCAGAACTTTTAGAGCAGGCAGTCAAATCAGTTGACAATGTAGAATTTGCACGGGTGCATTTATCTTCCTTTAATACATCAAGTATTGATTTTGAACTTGTATATTATGTATTATCAAATGACTATGTAGAATATACAAAAGGTGTGCAGGCAGTTAATTTTGCAATACTTGATATTTTTGGGAAAGAAGGTGTAAATTTTGCATATCCAGCACAAAGAATGATAAGCAAATAATAATATTTGCTTGACGATTTATTTATATTGTTTTAGTTTATCGGCAGAGTTATATTAAAAATTTAAGAATGAGCCATCGCACAGGCTGAAAGCAACAGCCGAATTTATTTCCGCAGCAGTGTGGTTTTAAAAATTCATGGAAGAATTTTTAAATAAAAGTTTAAAGGCTCAGGATGAGCCGTCGCATAGCGCGAACGGTTTTTGTGAGGACTGCCGATTTCCTGAGCGAGTAGTGAAGAATAAGAAATCGCACAGGCTGAAAGCAACAGCCGAATTTATTTCCGCAGCAGCGTGGTTTTAAAAATTCATGGAAGAATTTTTAAATAAAAGTTTAAAGGCTCAGGATGAGCCGTCGCATAGCGTAAGCAGCAAGGAATTTATTTCCGCAGCAGCGTGGTTTTAAAAATTCATGGAAGAATTTTTAAATAAAAGTTTAAAGAGGTTTTATGTCATATTTAGCACTTGCCCGTAAGTATAGACCACAAACATTTTCAGAAGTATTATCTCAGGATTTTATCACTTCTACTCTGCAGAATGCTATTAATATGGGCAGAGTTACACATGCATATCTTTTTACAGGTCCAAGAGGTGTGGGCAAAACATCTACAGCCCGTATTTTTGCAAAAGCATTAAACTGTCAAAATCCAGTAAATGCAGCTCCCTGTGGCGAATGTGATAACTGTCTTGAAATTACAGGCGGCACATCTCTTGATGTGATAGAAATAGATGGTGCATCAAACAGAGGGGTGGAAGAAATCCGCTCTTTAAGGGAAGCCGTAAAATTTGTGCCTGTAAAAAGCAAATATAAAGTGATAATAGTAGATGAAGTGCATATGTTGACTGAGCAGGCTTTTAATGCTCTTTTAAAAACATTAGAGGAACCACCTGAATATGTCATATTTATATTTGCTACAACTGACCAGCATAAAATACCTGTAACTATACTTTCCAGATGCCAAAGATATGAGTTTAAAAAAATCTCTTATGAAGAAATGAACTCTAATCTGAAAAATATACTTGTAAAAGAAAATATAGAGTATGAAGAAGATGCATTAAATTATATTATCCGCAATTCTGATGGCTGTATGAGAGATGCTCTTTCACTGTTGGACCAGATAATAGCTTATGGTGGTGGAAAAATAACATTAGAAGATACAGCATATCTTTTAGGCATAACAGATTCATATTTATCTAATGATATTTTTAGTGCAATATTAAAAGAAGAAGCTGAAAAACTTGCTGATTTAGTAAGTATGGCAGATGAAAAAGGCATAGATTATAAATATATGACAGAGTGCCTTATTGAGCATTGCAGAAATATGATGATTTACAGCATATCTAATAAACTGCCAAGCAGGGATTTTACAAGCAGAGAAGAGGAATATTATTTATTACTAAAAGAATATGGGGAAAAAGCTAAGCTTTACAGCTTGTTTCAAATACTTACAAAGCTTATAAATGATTTAAAATATTCTGATTTTGCAAGATATGTTTTTGAATTTGCAGTTATAAAGGCAGCAAATATATCATCTCTTATCAATTTATTAGATGGAGAAAGTCATGCTGCTGCACCTGTAAAAAAAGAAGTATCTGCACCAGTTAAAGCAAGTGAAAATGCAGATAGACCAGTAAAACAGGAAACTATATCTCAGGAAAAATCAGCTGATAATGAGCCTGCCCCTGTTCTTAAAGGTAGTAATGAGGGTATATGGACAAGGATATTAAATATAGCTTCATCAAAAAATCCTATGATATATGCTATGCTGCAGCATGCAAGGCTTATAGAAGATACAGCTGAACATTTATCTATCAGTTTTCCACTAGAGCGTAAGTTTCAGTATAATCAGTTAAAGTCTGGCAACTCAAAAGATATATTTGAAAATATTGTTTTTATGGTAAGTGAAAAACATACTAAAATAGATATTGAGCTTGACAGCAGCATAGAAAACAGTAAAAAAAAAGCTCTGATTTAAAAGACAGTAACAGTATGCAAGCAAGTGTGGAAACACCTTTAAAAAGAGTGCAGTCAAATAAAATAGAAAGTTTTGCCATGCAGAAAATGAAAGAAGAAGTAAAAGATAATCTATTTTTAAAAAAGGCAGAAAAAGAGTTAGGCTGCCAGATAATTAATATAGAAAAGAATTAATATAAATAATATGAGGTGAATATTATGAATATGCAGCAGATTATGCGTCAGGCACAAAAAATGCAGAAGAAAATGGAAGAAGCTCAAGCAGAAGCAGCTGCTCAAGTTGTAGAAGCAAGTGCTGGCGGTGGTATGGTCTCTGTTAAAGTAAATGGCAAACAGGAACTTTTAGAAGTAGTGATAGAAAAAGATGTTGTAAATCCAGATGATGTGGAAATGCTGCAGGATTTAATTGTAGCAGCGGTTAATGAAGGTATGAAAAAAGCACAGCTGCTTATGCAGGATAAACTTCAAGGCATTACTGGCGGTTTAAATATTCCGGGAATGTTTTAATAAAGGGATAATATTTTAATGCAGAATATCCAAGTTTTTGATGACTGTGTTCATGAGCTTTCAAGACTTCCGGGAGTTGGCAGGAAAACGGCTGTCCGCCTTGCACTGCATATATTAAAAATCAAGCCTGAACAGGCATATAAACTTTCTGATGCAATTAAAAAGCTGAAAGATAATATTAAATTTTGCAAAGAGTGTGGTTCTATTGCAGAAGGTGATGTATGTAAAGTATGCAGTGACAGCCACAGAAATAAAGAAATAATATGTATAGTTGAAGAAGCAAAAGATGTTTTCTTTATTGAAAATACTGGCAGATTTAACGGGCTTTATCATGTATTAGGCGGTAAAATATCACCCCTTGATGGTATAGGTCCATCAGATTTAAGTTTTAATAAATTAATAGAAAGAGTAGAAAAACTTTATATAAAAGAAGTTATTATAGCCACAAATCCAGATGCAGATGGTGAAACAACTGCATCATACATAGGAAAAATACTTCAAAATGTATCTAACCTGAAAGTTACAAAACTTGCAAGCGGTATTCCTATTGGTTCTCATTTAGAATATGCTGATGAAATCACTGTTTTAAGAGCCTTGGAGAATAGAGTAAACTTATAAAGAGACAGGCTTAGGATAAGCCTGCTTTAGTAAGCAGGCATACGGATTTATTCCGTGCCTGCGTGATTTCAAAATTTCATGGACGAGTGATTTTTACGAGAGATGCCTTTTCCCGCCCGAGTAGGAAGGAAAAAGAAAAGCATCTTTAGAAATTTTGAATAAAAATTTAATGATTTTAAGAGCTTTGGAGAACAGAGTAAATTTATAAAGAGACAGGCTTAGGATAAGCCTGCTTTAGTAAGCAGGCATACGGATTTATTCCGTGCCTGCGTGATTTCAAAATTTCATGGATGAGTGATTTTTACAAGAGATGCCTTTTCCTGCCAGAGTAGGAAGGAAAAAGAAAAGCAGCTTTAGAAATTTTGAATAAAAATTTGATAATATCAGGAAATTTAATATAATGAATAGTATATGGAAAAGTGAAAATAATATAAAAATTAATCAAAAAAATAAATATAATGGAATAGATTTACTTGATAATTTAAAAGAAAACAGTGTGAAAGTATTTTTTTTTGACCCGCAGTATAGGGGGATTTTAAATAAACTTTCTTATGGTAATGAGGGTGTAAGCCGTGGCAGAGCTAGAAGCAGTCTTCCACAAATGAGTGAAGTTCTAATTTATGAATTTATATCTAAAATAGAAAAAGTGCTTATGCCCAGCGGTTATTTATTTTTATGGGTAGACAAATTCCATCTAGTAGAAGGGGTTTCTTCTTGGTTTGGTAATATTTCCACACTTTCACTTGTAGATATGATTACATGGAATAAAGAGAAAATGGGTATGGGATATAGAACAAGAAGGCAGGCAGAATATTTAGTAGTGATTCAAAAAGAGCCTAAAAAGGCAAAGTCTACATGGACTATTCATAATATACCTGATATTTGGTCTGAAAAGGTAGAGAAAAGACACCCACATTCTAAGCCAATAAACCTGCAAAAAAAATTAATTGAGGCGACAACCTGTGAAGGTGACATTGTATGCGACCCTGCAAGCGGAGGATATTCAGTATTAGAGTGTTGTATAGATTTGAATAGGACTTTTATTGGCTGTGATTTAGTTTTTGGAGAAGATAATTATATCGTGACGAGATAAAAAACACAGAATTTGTAAGATTGTTGAATTAAAAGACGGAGATACTTTTGATACAAAAAAAGCAGCAGGAGAAAAAGAACATTTAATAACATTTTCAAAAGAGTTTGGGAGTAAAATTCCTTTTAGAACAGAAATATATATTTGTTTTTTTAACCAAAATGATATTAATGCAATAAAGACTGGTTTAAAAAATACTTTTAAAAAAGAAGAAATTTTAACAGGCAGGGCATTTTGTGATATACTTCATATAGATTATGATAGTATAATTAAATCACGCTTAGAAGATGCAGAAGATAATTTTAATTATTTTATAGAAGAACTTATAAAAATAGAGCAGGTAAAAAGCAAAATATTAAGTTTATTAGATAAATAATTACTTATATATACTTTATTAAACAATAAGTAGCAGTGATGTATTTTTAACAGGAGATTATATGTCTAAAGAAATACTCATAAATTCGGGAATACGGGAAGTGCGTGCTGCTGTATTAACAGGCGGTAATGTATCAGAAATTTTTATAGAAAGAGCAAATAAAAAAAGTGCAGCAGGTAATATATATAAAGGCAAGGTAGTAAAAGTGCTGCCCGGAATGCAGTCTGCCTTTGTAGAAATTGGTCTGCAGCGGGCTGCTTTTTTGCATATTGCAGATATTTATACAGGCAGCAGTGATGATATAAGCTATGAAGAAAATATTCAAGATGATGACAGCGAAGAAAGTGAAAACTATGATAAAGAAAACAATGAAACAAGAGTAAATGAAGAAATACATTCAGAGCAGCACTATGCACCTATTGCAGAAATATTAACAGAAGGGCAGGAAATAATTGTGCAGGTAGCAAAAGATGCAATCGCTGCAAAAGGTGCAAGGCTAACTACTCATCTTACAATTCCAGGCAGATACCTTGTTTTAATGCCCGGTTATGAGCATATTGGTGTATCAAGAAAAATAGAAAATGAAACAGAAAGAGAACGGTTAAAAGATATATTGATTAAACTCCGTCCAGAAGGTATGGGGCTTATTGCAAGAACAGTAAGTGATGGTTTAAGTTTAGAAGAATTAGCGGCAGATTTAGAATATATAAAAGGTGTATGGGCGGGAGTAGAAGCAGTTACTCACTCATCTACTGCACCATTTCTTTTATATGAAGACCACAATTTAATATATAAAATTCTTCGTGATGTGGTAACCGCTGATACCAGTAGAATATTAATAGATAATAAAGCGGATTATGAAAAAATGCAGGAGTTTTTTATTAACCATTTATCTAATCTTGATTTAAAAATAGAGTATTATCAAGGAGATGAGCCGCTTTTTGATTTGTATAATGTGGAAATAGAAGTTAACAGGCTTCTTGATAAAAAGGTATGGCTTCGCTCAGGCGGCTCTATTGTTATAGACCAGGCGGAAGCATTAACAGTGATAGATGTAAATACTGGTAAATATGTAGGTCGTCATAATTTTGATGATACTATTTTAAAAACAAATTTAGAAGCATCAAAAGAAATAGCACACCAGCTGAAAATGAGAAATATTGGTGGCATTATTATTGTAGATTTTATAGATATGGAAAGACTTGAAGACAGGGAAAAAGTTCTTACCACTTTGGAGCAGTATTTAAAAGAAGACAGAGCAAAAACATCAGTTGTTAATATATCACCATTAGGACTTGTGGAAATTACAAGAAAAAGAGTGAGGGACAGTGTAACAAGAATAATCAGTGAGCCTTGCCCATACTGCGAAGGCAGGGGAGTGATTAAATCAAAAATCACAGTATGCTATGAAATAATGCGTCAGCTTACTCAGCTGGCAGCTCATCATAAAGGTGCAAATATATTAATAGAAGCTAATGTTGATGTGGCAAACTTAATATTAGAGCATGAAAGAGAATCTATTGATAATATGGAAAATCAGTATGGAGTGCATATAGAAATACAGCAAAATAACAGTGGAATTTTTGAAAGGTATAAGTTAAAAATAACAGGTTATAAACATTAGATATGTTGAATGCTTTGCAGATATAAATATACTGCATTTATGTCATACTGAGCCTTAAAGGCGAAGTATCTATAAATGTATGCGGATAAGATTTTTTGCTTTATTTAGAATAAACATCTTGTAATATATACTTGTGTTTTAATTGCTTAAAATGTTATATATTTAAGAAAAAGTATGCTGTAAAGATATGATAAAATATAATTTTTGTATTGTAAAATAAGTTTTACTAATAAATTAATAAAAGCAGGATAATTTAATGGCAGTATATAACAGAAAAGACAGTTATTATAAGAAAGCAAAGCAGGAAGGTTATAAATCTCGTGCAGCTTATAAATTAAAAGAGTTGAATACTAAATATAAGATTATTAAAAATGGGTATAAAGTTCTGGACTGTGGTGCAGCTCCTGGCGGCTGGAGTCAGGTAGCTTTGGAAATAGTGAGTGATAAAGGTTTTGTTGTTGGTGTTGATTTAAACCCGATTACTGGTATAAATAACAAGAATTTTATAAGTATTGCAGGTGATTTTACAACTGATGAAATATTAAATCAGGTGCTTAATGTATGTCCGTTATATGATGCTGTAATTTCTGATATTGCACCACATACAATAGGAATTAGAGATGCAGACCATACTAACTCTTTAGAATTAGTAGAAAAAGTATATGATTTTACAATAAAAACATTAAAAAAAGGCGGCTCATTTTTATTTAAACTTTTTGAAGGTGAAGGCAGAAAAGGCTTAGTAGAAAGGCTTAAAAAAGATTTTAAAGATGTCCGAATAATCAAGCCTGATGCAACAAGGCAGGGCTCTATGGAAATATATATTGCAGCTTTAAACAAAGTAAATTAATGATATGGAGAATTAGTATGTTAGATAAAGGTGAATTAGAAGATTTATTAGTAAAATTAAGGCTTGGCACTATCTCAATAGAAAGTGCTGTCAGTGAAATAAAGCAGAATTTTTATTCAGTAGATGATAATGATAATTTAACCGTATGGCAGAAAGTTGGCTGTCCTTTTGATGAGATGACAGAATGCAGCGGCAAAGATGCTCATTATATAGAAATGCTTATTCAGCAGCTGCATAAAAAATATCATAATTTCATATTAACTAATGTTGATGAAAATATAATGAGAGAGCTTGCTCCAAAGTTTAATAAATGTATTTTTTTATATGATGCCGGTATAATTACATATATAGAAAAAGAGAGGGAAATAAAATATGATAAACCAGTTGCGGTTATTACTTCTCTATCTGTTGATGATAAAATAATAAAAGAGCTGGAAGCAATGTTTAATATTTTAGGTATACCTGTTGAAATATGCAGTATATCAGAATATGAAACAGTTTCTATGCAGGTTGTAAAAAATTATATTTCAAAAGCAAAAGTTGTAATTGCTGCATACGATAATGATATAAGGCTTACATCAATTATATCAAACATAACCAAAAAACCAGTAATACTGCTTAGCAAAAATAAAAATTCTACAAGATATATGCTTTCAAATGGTGCTTTGCTTGCAAAACCGGGAAGTGCAGTATCAGCAGCTATGGCAGTAGCAAGAATTATTTGATAAATTAAAGTGATTAATTTTTATAATACAAACAATTATAAAATAAGTGCTGTATTTGTAAATGTATTTTACTGTCTTAAAAAAATCAAAATTAATAAAATAGGTGTTTTATGAAAAACAAGTTAATTTCTGCATTAATTCCTGCTTATAATGAAGAAGAATGTTTGCATGAGCTTTATAAAAGAGTAACTGCTGTTTTATCAAAGCTTGAAAATTATGATTATGAAATACTTATAATAAATGATGGCTCAAAAGATAAAACATTAGAAATATTGCAGGAACTGCACGATAAAGACAACCATATTCAGTATGTAAATCTTGCAAGAAATTATGGGAAAGAAATAGCAATGGCAGCAGGTTTTGATTATGTAAAAGGCGATGTGGTGGTTATTTTAGATGCTGATTTACAAGACCCGCCAGAATTAATACCAGATATGATTTCTTATTATGAAGCAGGTTATGATGATATATATGGCAGAAGAAAATCAAGAAAAGGTGAGACATGGTTAAAAAAAACTACGGCAAAACTTTTTTATAAACTTCTGCAAAAATCTACAAGAGTGGATATTTTAAAAGATACTGGTGATTTCAGGCTTTTAAGTCGCAGGGCAGTGGAAGCATTAAAGAAGTATAAAGAGCAGAGAAGATATACAAAAGGTTTTTTTGCTTTAATTGGCTTTAAAAAGAAAGAATTTTTATATGATAGAGATTCGCGGGTTGCAGGGCAGAGCAAATGGAATTATTTTAATCTTTTTAACCTTGCAATAGAAGGGATTACATCATTTTCTAACTTCCCTTTGCGTTTAAGCTCATTTTTAGGCATTATTGTTGCAGCTTTTGGGTTTATTTATATTGTATTTTTAGTTTTAAAAACTTTGATTTTTGGTGAGCCAGTTCGTGGCTATCCAACATTATTATCAGTAATAATATTTTTAGGTGGTATTCAGCTTTTATCACTTGGTGTAATTGGTGAATATTTGGGAAGAATTTTTGATGAAGTAAAAAACAGACCACTTTATTTTGTAGAAAAATACAGCGGTGATGAAGAATAAATGCAGTTTTTAAAAATATTTTATGATAAAACATTTTTAAAATTTATAATAGTAGGTGTGATAAATACCATAGTTGGAGCAGGTGTAATGTTTGCATTATATAATATTTTTCACTTCTCTTACTGGGTATCATCTATTATGAATTATGTTACAGGCAGCATTGTAAGTTTTTTCTTAAATAAATATTTCACATTTAAAAGCAGCTCTTTTTCTTTTAAAGAAGTTATTTATTTTATAATAAATATTGCTGTATGTTTGTTTATTGCTTACTCGCTTGCAAAACCATTTGCTGTGTATTTATTAAGTGGATATTCAGTCAGTGTGCAGGAAAATACAGCCATGTTTACAGGTATGGTAATATTTACAGGTTTAAATTATTTATCACAGAGGTTTATTGTATTTAGTAAAATACAGCTGTAAAAGTGATTTTTTATATATTTGCAATGCTTCAGGGGAACAAATATGTATAGCTTTTTTAAAAAGTATATTGATTTATTTACAGGCAGGCAGTATTTAGCCTATGGTTTTCTTTTTCTGTTATGTTTTTTAATCATGACAGGGCAGAATTTCAGGCTGGTGCCTGGAAATGATGATATTGTTCATACTATACTTATAGATAAATACGGCAGTGCATTAAATTTTATGATAGAGCAGTATAAAGTATGGAACAGCCGTTATTTTACATCTCTTATAATGGCATATATTATGGATAAAAATGTATGGCTTTGGAGAATATTGAATACATTTGCATTATTTTTACTATTTGTTTATTCTGCAAATATAATAAAAGCATTATATCGTTTAGATATTCAAAAATATATAATAGTTTTATATGGCATATTTGCTTCATTTGCTCTTTTATCATCAGGTATATGGAGATGGAGCATCACATGGGCTACAGGTTCGTTTAATTATTTATGGCCTGATTCTGCTCTTGCAATATCTTTTTATTATTTATTAAATTCTATGCTTAATAAAGAAAAAATCAAATTATTTCAGTGTGTAGTTTTAATTCCTGTTGTCCTTTTTGCATGTAATACAGAGCAGACTGCTTTAATATGTATTACAATGTATAGTATTGTAATATTATATTATATATTAAAAGAAAAATATTTTGATAAATATATATTAATATTATACTTATTTATTACTGCTTCTACATTAATTGTTTTTTTGGCTCCATCTGTTCCTTTAAGATATGCAGCAGAAGTTAAAACATGGTATCCTATGTTTAATGATATATCATTAATCAAAAAGGCAGTATATGGCTATGCTTACACTGTGATATATGGCTTTTTATTATATAATTATATGAATACTATTTTATTATCTGCATTATTATTTATTATATTAAAAAAACAGTATAATAATATAATATTGAATATTATCAGCTTACTGCCATTATTGTATTCTTTACTGCATTATATTATAATTCAATCTAAATGGGTATTTTTTCGTTTATTTTATAATGTAAATGCTTTTTCTAAAAGTATAATTTTAAATAATTATAATGAGCCATTTATATCTGTGATAACAGGCACTTTGATGATTTTAATTATTATATACTGTATATTTAAAATTAAATGGCAAAGTATGGAAATAAAATATTTAACTCTGTTGTTTTTATCAGCAGGGTTAATGTCTGCATTTATATTAAGTTTTTCACCAACAATATATGCTTCTGGAGAGAGAATATGGCTTATACCATATACTATGTATATTTTATCCATCGCTGCGGTATTTATGGAATTATTGCGTTATATAGATATAAGCTCAAAAAAATTTATTTTTATTTTTTCTTTATATTTTATTGCAGGGTTAGTTGATTTATTTGGCAAGGTATATAGATAATGTCATTTGTAATAATTATCCCCACATATAATGCTGAAAAGGCAGGTATAGAAATGCTTTTAAAATCAATTAAAGAGCAGAGCATTTATCCTGAAAAAATATGTATTATAGATTCATCATCTACTGACTGCACTGTGGAAATATGCAGAAAATACGGCTGTGAAATTACTATAATAGAAAAGAGCAGCTTTAATCATGGCTTAACAAGGCAGCTGGGGATAGATAATAATAAAAATTATGATTATGCAGTATTTATGACACAGGATATTCGTTTAAAAGATACGAATACATTAAAAACACTGCTTTCATCGTTTAATCAGGAAAATACTGCTGCTGCTTACGGCAGGCAGTTAACAGATGAAACATCATCATTTATAGAAAAAATCAGCAGAAGTTTTAATTATCCGCCATATTCTATTATAAAATCAAAAAATGATATTGAAAAATATGGCATTTCTACGGCATTTTGTTCAGACAGCTTTGCTGCATATAAAATATCAGATTTGCTTGCTGCTGGCGGTTTTCCAAAAACTGATTTTGCAGAAGATATGCTTGCAGCTGCACAAATCATACTATCTGGTAAGTTAGTTTATTATAATGCAGAAGCTGAAGTATTTCACAGCCACCCATATTCTATAAAAAGTGAGTATGCAAGGGGCAAAGCAATAGGCAGAATGCATAAAGAAAATAAATGGCTTATTGATACTTTTGGCAGAGCAGAAAATAAAGGGAAAGAGCTTTTACACTCTCTTTCTTTTCACAAAAAAATATTATACATATTACAGGCTCTTCCAAAACTTATAGGATATAAAACAGGCAGATTATTTTGACAGTATATATTTTTCTCAAATATTAATAATAAATCTTCTATTTTAATCCATTACATAATAGTTTAATTTATAATATTTTTTTAAGCTTATATTTTAAATATTTTTATATTTTCAGCCGATTATTTTATGTTATCAATTTTATCTCAATAAAAATAAGGTTAGATAATCTGTATAAATATAATATTAACATAATCATTATAAATGTCTAGTTTTGAAATATTTTTATTGTTACAGATATTTATAGTAAAAATATAAAGTAATTTACTATGTTTTTAAGTATTAGGGGGGGGAAATTGTGTTGACAACTAATAAGATAGCTATTATCTTATAAAATCAGTTATGATGTTTTAAAATTTAAAAGGAGTTTTTACTATGAAAAGAGGTATTGTTTTTATTTTTTTATTACTTTTTGTTTCCTCTTTTATTTTTTCATGCTCAAGTAGTAGTGAAAACAAAAGTTCTGGCGGCATCAGGCATATTTATGAAGAGTCTGAAAAAAATGCAGCAGAAGTTACCGGTATTAAAATTGCAGGTAACTACATTGAACTTGCAAAAGAGAATGGGGGGGGGACACCTTTGCATTACAATATAGGTGCATCCGCTCAACCAAGCAGTGCAAAGAATAAAGCTCTGCTTTATACTTCCAGCGACCCTGAATTAGCTGAAGTATCAGATGATGGTATTGTTACCATTAAAGATTTAGGCACATTTTCCATAACTATTCAATCTGCATCCAGAGAAGATATTTGGCAGAAAGTGGATTTTTATGTTAGGGAAAATATTAGAACGGATTTAGATATTGTAAATAATCCTTTATCTTTTTTTGGTTCATATTCAATTAGTCAGTATGGTATAAACAAAAGCCCTGATACTAATGTGGGTGGCAGTTTTTCCATTAATGCAGATAAAAAATCTATCAATAATCAGTTATCTGCATCTCTGCTGTTTAACGGCTTGGATATTCCTATTGATTTAAGTATTGAAGATGTAGCAGGTATGTCTTATGATGAAACTGCAAAAGCTGTTTTCAGCTATTTAGATGGTAAAATTAAAGACAGTAAAACAGTTATTATTCGTTTAAAAGCAGAAGAACATAGTAAGTTAGTTGAAAATCATATTGTTAAAGATGGTGATATTCTTTATCTTACTATTAAAAAAGAATACGATTTAGTTACAGGTCAAAGTCATGTTGATACTCATCCCGTTCAGGTTACTAAAATTGAAGTAGAAGATGAGCATAGAATGGACAGGCGGACAGATACTTATAAAATGCTTGCCCCTGTTATATATCCTGTTAATGCCAGCAACAAAGCAGTAGTATATTCAACAAGTGATGAGCAGACAGTTAAAGTTTCACCAACAGGTGTTATTACTCCCTTAAAAGAAGGAGCTGCGGAAATTACTGTAACATCAGTATCAGATAGAGAAGTAACAAGCACAACAAAAGTTCATATTACAGACAGCACAGTAAGAGTTAATGAGATAGTATTTGATAATATTGATAATCAAATATATATAGGACATCCTGTTACTGTAAATGCAGCAGCACTTCCTGAAAATGCAACATATAGAGATATTACTTATTATTCTAAAAATCCTTCTGTTGCAACTGTTAATAGTGCAACAGGTGTAGTTATTCCAAGACACAAAGGCACTGTTGAGATTGCTGCTGTTTCAGATAAAGGCAGTTTTGAAGAATCAGTAATATTAAATGTGGGGGTATATCAACCATCAGAGCCAGTGAAAGCTATTGTTAATATACCATCTAAACTTGATATTTCTCTTGAATCAGACAGAAAGATAGAACTTAATGGTAAAGCTGTGCCAACTTATGCAGATAATGTTACACTATTATACAAGGCTGATGAAAGTGGCTGTGTATCTGTAGATGAAAATGGGATTGTAACACCATTAAAAGAGGGCACTGGTATTGTAACAGTATATTCTGCGAAATATCCTGAAATTAAAAAGGATGTAATAATTGCAGTAAGAGAAAAAGAAGAAAAAGTATATGTTACAGAAATAAATGTAAATCAAGCACCATCTACTCTATATATTGGTCATACACACCATACTTTTATTCCAGAGATTATACCTGCTGATGCTAATATTGATAATGAACTAACAGTAAGTGCAGATGATAATAGTATAGTTAAGATTGAGAAAATAGGAAGTGAATATAAAGTTGAGCCATTAAGGGAAGGCTCTGTTATTATAACTTTTCAAACAGCTAATGGGGTTACTAATGAAGTTTCATTAAATGTAGGAAAAGTTATGAATGTAAAAGGATACTATGCTATTGATAGAGTAGAATATACTCTGGCAGATAAAACTGAAATATTTACTCCACAAAAAGATAACCTGCAGGGTGAATTTGCAATTAATTTATTAGAAGATAAATATTTAGTGCAGGGCAGGTTGCAGTATACTCCAGCAAATCCATTTATTTCTTATACTTTTAATAACTGGCGTTATATTTATGAAAATAGAGAAATCAAACTTGATACAGATGATAAATATTATAGTCAAACTAAGGAAATGTTATCAGCAGAAAATATTAAAGTAACAAGTGCAAATACAATAGAATATACATATACTCAGCATAGTTTTAAAGCAGTTATTCATTTAACAAAAGTAAATGATGAAGTAAAAGAAATACTTGACAGGACAATGTATATGACACCTGTTGATATGGCAAAAGACCCGCATAGTGCAGAAGGTTATTATGAAATGACATGGTTTTATGGCAATTCCTTTAATACTGTGTTAGCAAGGTATCCTGCGATATATTCTACTTCTAAAAGTGAAATGCCACAGTCAAGCAGTATTGGGACAAAATACCATAAAGAATGTCCTGATAAAACAGCTTGGTATGACGGCTCTGCCTGCTATGGTGGCGGTGGTGGAGAAAATAGTTCTGTAACTTACTATAAAGGTGCATTTACTGTAAAAGTTGACGGCACAGATGATGAAGCACAAGTCAGCTCTATAATGAAAGTCCAAACACAAGGTCATCAAAACTATAATCTTCAATCTTGGGCTAAATATATGCATGGTTCTTTTAACCCGCTTACAATATACCAAAATCAAGCCCACAGTGGAAATATTGTTAATAATTCTTTAAAAGCGACCATTAAAACTTATAAGTCAAACGATGGCTCAAAAGATGCGGCAATAGCTTATACTTGGCAGAATGATAATATAATGCAGTATGAAGTATTCTTTAATCTTAATTTTGAATACAGATTTATGTATCGTGCAAAAAAAGTAAGCGACAGGTATATTGATTTGCCAACTGATAAATTTGTAAATGGCGATGTCAGTGATAGAACACCGCCAGAAGTGCCAGACCTTGCTCAAATTGTGCCAGTAGAAGATTTTAAAGGTCTAGTAACAGCTATTGAGTAGCTTATAATATTTCAGCCTGCTTAAAAATTATGCAGGCAGTGAAAAAAGAGTGATAATATGAAAAAATATAAAATATATAGTAAATTATTGCTTATCTTTGTTGTTATTGCAGGTATTTTTGGCTGCACAACATCAGAAGATAAGAGCGGTGGTGGTGTTCAGGTAATATACCACACTGCTGAGACAAAACCACAGATATCTGTTTATTCTAAATATATACCTGTAAATATTGGTAAAAAACAAAATATCAGTATAAATGCTTCTGTTATTCCAGAAGCAGAAGCATCATCTGCACTTATTTATTCAAGCAGTAATAATGCTGTTGCTGCTGTTTCTAATGACGGCACAGTTACTGTTAATAAAGCTGGTATAGCTGTGATAAATATTGCCCTTGAAAAAGATAAATCTGTTAATAATCAGGTGATTATTAATGCATTCAATAAAACAGCTGATGTGGAAAATAGTCCAGCAGTTATGGCAGTTGCAGTTGATGAAACATATCTTAAAATCAAAAAAGGAAAAGGGCTTGCCATATTTCCAAGTGTTCGTCCGGGTAATGCAGTAAATAAAGAGCTGGCATATCTTTCTACTAATGCTAATGTGGCAGAAGTTAAAGACGGCTTTATAAAGGCAAAAAATTACGGCAGTGCGGGAATAATAATTTATTCTAAATCAAACCCTGAAAAATATGCTTTTATAAATGTGGATGTAGTAAATGAAGAAAGCAGTAACAGCGGCTCAGGCAGCTTTACAGCACCAGATGGCACTGCTCCAATTGATTTAAATAAAGACCCTATGTCATTGATTGCGAAATATCAAATCCTTGATTATTCAATAAATGGCGATAAAGCAAAAACAGCAGATTCAGCAAGCAGCCTGCGTGTAAATGTTAATTTAGATGGTCTTGGTGCAGGTATTGTAAAAATATTAATGTATATTAATTTAAATGGTAGGGAAGCCCGCCTTATTCAAAAGAAAAATATAAGTAATTATGGCAGTATTCCTGATATTTTTACATCTCTTGGTGCAAAAATAACAGGCGACTATACTATGGAGTTTACTCTTGACCCTGTTAATTATACAGAGCTTGCAAGACAGGGTATAGTAAATAAAGGCGATACTCTTGTATTAAATATTGGTAAAATTCAGGCATTTGCACCTGCCGGTGGTTTGGGAAGCGATATTATTTTTGATGAAAAATCTGTGCCTGTTGAAGGTGAAAATACAGATGACAGCAATACAGAAACACCTGAAACACCAGAAGATAATAATAAACCAGATGAAATACAGGTAAAAAGCATTAAATTTGATTTAGAAGAGTTCAGCCCTGTTGCAGTTAATGAAACAATACAGATTAATGCAGAAATCTATCCTGATAATGCAGCTAATAAAACTCTTGTATGGAAAAGCTCTAATGAAAGTGTTGCAACAGTAAATAAAAATGGGCTTGTTACAATACATAAAAATGGCTCATCTGTAATAACTGCACAATCTTCAAATGGGATAAAAGCAGAAATGCAAATTGTGCCTGCAGCAGCAGTTTATAGTTTTAATCTTAACAGTGATAAGATAGAATTAACAATGAATATAGATGCAGAAGCAAATATATCATATCAAGTTTATCCTGAAATATTAAATAATTCAAATCATAATGCAGAATATTTTGCTGATGATACTAATATAGTATCAGTTGATAATACAGGTAAAATAACTGCTTTATCAGCGGGTGAAACATTTATCCGTGTAACCATTAATGATATTGTAAGAGAATGCCATATTATAGTGAAGCCTGAGCCTGAAAATGTTATCACAGTAGAACAAATTGTATTACCATCTGGCAGTGAAGGCAGATATGAATTATCATTAGGCTCATTTACTTTGGAAACTAACATTATTCCTGAAAATGCTTCTAATAAAAGGCTGAAATATCAGTCATCAAATCCACAAGTTGCAGAGATAAATGCAGCTGGCATCGTAACATTAAAAAATACAGGTGAAACAAATATTACAATTACATCTTCTAGTAATCCTGATATTAATGCAGTATATAAAGTTATTGTAGAAACACTGCCAAAAAATGTAGTATTTGAAAGATTTGATTACGGGGTTGCAGTTGGTAAGACTTCTAAAATTATTCCAGTATATGAAGGCAGTCCGTCTAACACTAATACAGTATTTAAAATATTAGATAATCACAGCATTGCAGAAGTAAATGAAAAAACAGGTGCAGTAACTGGGTTATCTTCTGGCACAGCTTTATTAGAAGCGGTTACAGAAAATGGTAAAAAAGCAACAACGATTATTACAGTCTATACACCTGTTGTAGAAGGTAATGTGCATTCATTGCAGGGAACATACCAGATAATAGATTTTAGCCAGTATAACGGCACTCTTAATGTTGGAACAAATGATTATGGTGGTGTGGAACGCATGATAGGGGAGATGACTATTGAAGTTAATGGCAATAATGTAAAAATAAAAAGTAAAATCCAAATGGACAGCAGTGCAATGAATAATTTTGGTGGTATTGCAGGACAAGGTAAAGAAGAAGCAAGAAAAGGTCAGTTTCAATATACTGAATACACTGAAGCTGCATATAATGCTTCAGGGTTTGGGACAGCAGGCAAAACAAGTGCAAAAGTTACTCATGACAATGATACGTTAAAATTATATCAAGAATGGAAAGAAATGAATATTGTAACAGTGCATGTAAATACTTGGATTAAGAAAAAATCTGATACTATTAAAGACTTGAAAAAAGATTATTTCCATTGGAGTAAAAATGATGCAAATTATGATGCACCAGCAAATGCAGTGGCTCATCACCCAGCTGTAAAAGCTCCAGAAAAAGAGCCATATTATACTTATGGTTTAATTACAAAATAACTTTAAATAAAAAGTGCGGGCATAAAAACCCGCATTTTTTATACATATTCAGGCATAACAGGAAAAATCACATTATCAGGAAAATCAAGCTGTTTTGTAATATCTCTTAAATTCTGCTTATACTGTAAAAGTGCAGTGTAGTATTCATTATTTTCTTCTATTACATTAAGATATACCTGTTCTTGATATTTCATAAGCATAATATCTGCCTGCTTTAAAAGTTCATCTCTTTTACTGCGAATATTTTCTTCCATATTATCATCAATTATTTTATATACTTTTTGTATATGTGTATTCACTTTAATATTATTTTTCTTAATATATTCTTCTACTGCATTATATTCCTGCCTGTATTCATCATTATATGGTATATGGCATGGAATATTGTTTCTTATCACAATATATGAGCCGTCATCTTTTTTCTCTATTTTACTAATTTCGTTTATAAATAAAGTTTCATCAAACATATTTTATCTCGCTTTTTATGAAATTTTTGTAAGTATATAAATAAAATCATACTGGTTATTAGTATCAAGCATTGTTCCGCCTGCAACAATTCCTGTTCCACCTAATTCAATTCTGCATATTCCTGTGCCTTTTGTATATACAAAAGTAAGTATGTGCCAAGAACCGCCTGATGGGACATACTGATTTACAGCACTGCTTCCGTAAGAATATCTGTATATAACATCACCTGATTTATAATTACTTCCGTTTGGCTGTGCTGGTGCAAGACGGTGTGAAATATTTGGTCTGCCTAATGCACCGTGAGTAAGCCCTGTGCCGCCTATTTTTTCAGGTATAGAGCCGTCATTATTACGCAGCACTTTCCATTCTTCCCACAAGCCGTTACTAAAAACTCTGCCAAAATATTTTAACAAACCATTATTAGAAATACCGGCAGGATAAAACCTTTGCCAGCCGCGATTATTAGATGTATCTATATATGTTATATACTCTCCAGTTTGAGCACCACCGGGGAAGTTTGTATGGTCAAAGCCAGTTAAATTCATACACATTTTATTTTTTATATAAATGCTGTTATCATTTAAATCTGCCTTATTTGGCAGCTGATTTTGAGCAAATGTTCCTAAATTTTTTCTTGCTTCATCTATATTTGATGAGCCGGTTCCGCCTTTACTGACTGGCAGTATTCCTGTTATGGCATTATCAGTAAGTGCAATATTATCAAGCTGGGCAAAGGCACCTAAATTTTTGCTTAAATTGTCTGCATTAATTTTGCCATTACTGTTTATAATTTTAAGCCAGAAAGAAGATGATGATACTGGGTCTTGTGGGTCAGATGAGCTGTTTGCTTTTATGCAGTAATAAAGAGCATTATCACTGCCTAAAACAAAAGCACCAATTTTATAGTCTGCTTTTTCATGCCAAAAAACATTATTTCCTGCCATAAGGTTTAGGGCATTATTTACATTTTCATTTATGCTTTCATCAAGTTCATCTTTACTAAATTTTGTTAAGCTGCCATTTTCTTCTGCTATAATGTTTGTTATATCAGAATATGATGAAGTTAATGATACATTTATTTTATTATCAGATAAATCAATATTTTCTATATTTTCCTGTTTTATAAGTTTTTGCTGCCAGCTGCTCCATATATTACTGCTAAACTGGCGAATATAACCTGTATTAAATAAATAATCAGGGCTTATAAACTGATGTATTTTATTATTTTCTTTCTGCACAAGTAAACAGCCTGTTTCTATATCAGAGCTGTTATTCAGCTGCTTTTCTATTATATATATTCCTGCTGTTGTAATGCTGTTATAATCTTCTATACTGCTGTTGCTGTCTATGTTTGTGATTTTTATCTGCCTTGTATCAAGGCTGGTGCATTCAATAAGCAAATCATCGCTGTATACTGGATACTGAGAATTATTTTTGCCAGTTCTATATGCAAGATAATCTTTTAAAGTTTTGGGATTTACTGCTTTATCTACATCTTCATTTTCTATTATTTCATGTAAGCTTGCAAACATAATGCCAGTAAGTCCGCCATTAGATGAGCGAATTGCATTTAAGTTATTTTCTTCATCAGCTGTTGAAAATATCATAAAAAAGTAATCTGTTCTTAAAATATTATTCCATGCTCCATAATGGCATGGTGTTTTTATCCACCTGATACCGTCAAAGCTTGCAAGAGTAACCCCAGTTGATGAAGCAAGGGTATATACATTTGCTCCGCAGCTTATATCTTTCCAAGGCTCATTATAATTTAAACTAATTTTCTGCCATACTGGGTTTTTATTAAGTATATCTTTTTCAAGACAGTAAACAAGGCGGGTTTCTCCATCATAAGCACATGCTGTAAACCTGCCATTACCATAAGTTAAAGATATCCATGATGATAAAGGCATATTTATTTCATTCCATGTTAAGCCGCCATCTGTGCTGTATATTGAACGAGTGTTTCCAGATACTCCAACTGCCATTATAATATTTGAAGAAGAAAATGATATTTTTGAAATCTGTATACTGCTGTATTCGCATACTTTTCTCCAGCTTTTGCAATAATCTTCTGATATATATATTTTGCCAGATACTGTGCCTGCGATAAATTTATTATTGTTATATGTAATACATGAAAAATTATCTTCTGCTATTATGCTTTCTTCCCATAAGTTACCATTATCCGTGCTTTTAAAGCATTTGCCAGTATTAGAAAGCAGGATAAATATTCCACTGCCATAAGTTATAGCAGTTAATTTATTATTTATCTGTTTTTCTTCCCAGTCTGCTCCATAATTATAAGACAAACATATCTTCCCGTCAGCTGCTGCTGCAATAATAGTATTACCGCCATAGGCAGAAGATATCCATAATCCTTTTGGCATATATACTGCGTCCCATGGTGCATATTTTATTTCTGCAGCTTTAAGATTTAGTGCATTATGAAGCCATGATATATCTATCTGTCCGTTAAAATCAGCAGGTTTTTCAGATAATATATCATTAAGAGAAAGTTTTCCTTTTTCCTGCACATAAACTGGGCTTGTTCTGTTTTCTGGTGTATTTTTAGACACTTCTACTGAAATATAAGCTGTATTATTCATTTACATAACCTTTACTGCTAGATATTTTTGCATAATGAAGTGCAGAATAAAGCCCATTTTCCACAGGTATATTTAAAGGACTGCATGCCCATTTTTTGCTTAAATCTGCATATTTTTTACACTCATCTGTTTTAGAAGATACTGCATTAATATATTTATTATAAATATTATCCATATTTAAGCGGACAGCCATATATTTTGCAGCCACTTTATTTTCTGCCTGCTCCATAAGGTCTGATATATTCACTTGTGCTTTATTAAAAGAAAACTCAGCTTCTTTTATTTTTGTATCAGTATCTTTCTGAAAAAGTGAAAGAGTTTCTTTATATTTTTTTGTTTCTTCCTGTATAGACTTTCTATATTCTTCTGCTTGATTTATAATTTTAATATATTCATTTTTTAAGTTTTCTATTTCCTGCATACTTTTTTTTATTTCTTTAAGCTCATTTAAAGAGTTTTCTGCTGTTTCATATATATTTATTAAATTCTCTGTTTTCTCTGCTACAATATCTTTTATATCATTTGTAACCATTTCTATATTGTCAGATACTGCCTTTAACTCTTGAATATTAAAAATACTGCCTAAATTAGTGTAGTGACTGCTGTTAAAAAGATGTGCTTTATCATCACTTACTAAGAAAAATGGTGATATTGCTTTTATTTTTCCATTATCATTTACCTGTATTTTTTGTGTATTCCACGAATATAGTTTCATATTTTCCTCCATTTTTAAAAAATGGTAGCATATATAAAAACAGGTATGTCTGATAAAAGCAAAAAAGTCCGTAAAGTCCAAAAAAATATGATTTTTTATAAATTGCAAAATAATACTTGACAAATCCCCCCCCCCGTATTTTTTAAACCATGCTCTGCCAAAACAAGTTCAGTTATCGCTTACTTTCAGACGGCTCATCTTGAGCCTGATTTCGTTGCACAAATTGCAAAGACAATAATAAATTTTCCTTTTAATAAGAAATGTATTATGCTATATATAATTTGTATTAGATATAGAGGTATAATTCATTGGAATTTAAAATATCATCAGAGTATGAACCAGCAGGAGACCAGATAGAAGCTATAGAGCAGATTGTATCATCATATAAAGCAGGTGCAAAGCGGCAGGTGTTATTAGGTGTTACAGGTTCAGGCAAAACATTTACTATGGCAAATGTTATAGAAAGGTTGCAGGTGCCTACATTAATTATAGCACACAATAAAACTCTTGCTGCTCAGCTTTATGGTGAGTTTCTTAAATTTTTCCCAGATAATGCAGTAGAATATTTTGTAAGTTATTATGATTATTATCAGCCTGAAGCATATATTCCATCAAGTGATACATATATAGAAAAAGATTCTGCAATTAATGAAGAAATAGAAAAGCTAAGGAATAGAGCAACCCGCTCATTAATAGAAAGGCGTGATGTTATTATTGTTGCATCAGTTTCATGTATATATGGGCTTGGCTCTCCAGAAACTTATGCAACTATGATACAGCATTTTGAAGCAGGAAATGATTATAATTTTGATGATGTATTAATGAAGCTTGTGCAGGTCAGGTATGAAAGAAATGATATAGACTTTCACAGGGGAGTATACAGAGTAAAAGGGGATACTATTGAGATATTTCCAAGTCATGAAGATGAAACTGCATACAGGCTTGAATTTTTTGGCGATACTCTTGATAGAATAAGTGAATTTAATGCAATTACAGGCAAAACATTAAATGAGCTTACAGAGCTTTCTGTATATCCTAACACCCACTATGTAACAAATACCATTACAGTAGACAGTGTTATAGAGCAGATGAAAAAAGACCTGCTTGAAAGATGTGCTGAATTTGTAAGCCAGAATAAACTGCTGGAAGAACAAAGGCTTACTCAAAGAACTATGTTTGATATAGAAATGATTAAGGAGACCGGCTACTGCACAGGCATAGAAAACTATTCCAGATATTTTGACGGCAGAGCAGCAGGCTCAACACCTTATACATTAATAAGCTATCTTCCAAAAGATGCACTTGTTATAATAGATGAAAGCCATATTACAATACCACAGGTGCGGGGCATGTATAATGGGGACAGGTCTAGAAAAATGACATTAGTTGATTTTGGTTTTCGTCTGCCTGTTGCTCTTGATAACAGACCTTTAAAGTTTGATGAGTTTGACAGCAGAGTAAATAATGTTTTATATGTAAGTGCAACACCAGACAGGTATGAAATAGAGCAGGCTCAAGGGGTAATTGCAGAGCAGATTATCAGGCCGACAGGACTTATGGACCCAGAGATAGAAGTGCGGCCTGCAAGAACTCAGGTAGATGACTTGTATGCAGAAATATTAAAGGTAACAGGTGAAGGTGGCAGAGTGCTTGTTACTACACTAACTAAGCGAATGGCAGAAGAGCTGACAAGATACTATAAAGATATGGGTATAAAAGTGGAATACCTGCACTCTGAAATAGATACTTTGCAGCGGATAAAAATAATAACATCACTTCGTCTTGGTGAATTTGATGTGCTTGTAGGCATTAACCTTTTGCGGGAAGGCTTAGATATTCCAGAAGTAAAACTTGTGGCTATACTTGATGCTGATAAAGAAGGGTTTCTTCGCTCTACAAAGTCACTTATTCAGACAATAGGAAGAGCTGCCAGAAATGCAGAGGGCAGAGCTATTTTTTATGGTGATAAAATAAGTGGAGCAATGCAGCAGACAATAGATGAAACGGTAAGACGCAGAGCAAAACAGCAGGCATATAATGACGCACATGGCATTACACCTGAAACTGTTAAAAGTGCAATAAGTGATATTTTATCATCTATTTATGAAAAAGATTATTTTACTGTTGAAGTCAATGATAGTTTTGATGTAAAATTAAGTGGTAAAACAGATAAAGATATTGAAATGCTTGAAAAGAAAATGTATAAAGCATCAGAAGATTTGGATTTTGAAACAGCTGCTAAGCTGAGAGATTTAATATTTGAGCTGAAAGCTAAAAAATAGATAATATGGAGTAGATAATGTCAGAAAATAAGCTGGATAATAGTGAAGATAATATTCCAAATTTGTCAGAAGAGTTAAGTAATATTGCTAATAATGATGACAATAATAATAAAAAGCAGAAAAAACGCTCTAAACTGCGTATAATTTTATATATTATAGGTGCTGTGTCTGCGTTTGGAGTAATAGGATTTGTATCTATTATAGTATATGTTTATATTCTCAGTCTGCAGCTGCCGTCAACTGATGAGTTCAGTAAATTTAAATATACAGAGCCAATGGTGGTATATGATGCAAAAGGTAATATTATAGCAGAGCTTGGAGCAGAAAGACGCTATCCTATATCTATTGAGCAAATGCCCCCGTATGTGTATCAGTCAGTGGTAGCTGTTGAAGATGCAAGGTTTTATGAGCACAGTGGCATTGACCCATTGGGTATAGCTAGGGCTATGGTGTCAAACATCAAGGCAGGCAAAATGGTAGAAGGTGGCTCCACATTAACTCAGCAGCTTGTAAAAGTAATATACCTTTCTCCAGAAAGAAAAGTAAAGCGTAAAATAAAAGAAGCAATTATTGCATACAGACTTGATAAAGAGTTAAGTAAGGATAAAATATTAGAATTATACTTAAATCAGGTAAACTTTGGCCGTGGTGCTTATGGTATTCAGGCAGCAGCAATAAACTATTTTGGTAAAGAAGATGTAAAAGATTTAACTATTGCAGAAGCTGCTATGATTGCAGGTATTCCAAAAGGTCCTTCAATTTATGCACCACACTTAAATATGAAAAGAGCAGTCGCTAGGCGAAACCATGTGTTAAAAAGAATGTTAGAAGTAAAATATATTACTCAGGAAGAATATAATGCAGCTGTGAATGAAACTGTAAAACTTTCAGAAAGTATTCCTTTACGACTTCGCCATGCTGGTTACTTTATGGATTTTGTTCATAAATATATAGAAGAAGATTTGAAAATTGAAGATGCACAAAATAAAGGTATTAAAGTTTTTACTACATTAAATTTAGACTATCAGATAGCGGCAGAAGATGCATTGATTAAAAACTTAATGAGTATTGCAAAAAGAGAAGGATATAAAGGCACACTTGGTAAAATCTTAATAGAAGATGATACAGATGTGGAGCAGATTGAAGATATTATAGATAATGCAGTAGTAAGCGAAGAAAATGATAACAATACTGTTAAATATGTGCGTCTTGATAATGATGTGCCTAGCTATTTAAAAGATTTAGGGTATCAAAAGGCTGTTATTACAGAAGCAGAAAAAAATACTTTAAAAATTAAATTAAGTGACGGCTCAGAAGGTACCATTAATTTTAAAGATAATAACTGGATAACAAATGCTAAAAATGCCAGAGCAAAATCATTTTTAGATGTTTTTGCTATTGATGATATGATATATGTTTCGCCTGTATTGAAAGATAATATTTCAACAGGTGTATATATGATAGAACAAAATCCAGACTTAGAAGGGGCTGTTGTATCTATAAACCCACAGACTGGTGAAATATATGCTATGGCTGGTGGTATGTCATATTTTAAATCATTTTTTAATAGAGCAGTGCAGGCAAGAAGACAGGTAGGCAGCACATTTAAGCCACTGGTTTATGCAGCAGCTTATGAAAGTGGATATTATCCTATGAGTGTATTTTATGATACACCTGTTATTCAGAAAAGTGTAAAACAAGGCGAAGAAGACTGGCGTCCTAAAAACTTTGACGGTCAGTTTATGGGGGAAATGACACTTGAAAGAGCGTTACAATTATCAAATAACTCTATAACTATAAAACTTGCACAGGCAATAGGCATTAAGAAAATTATAAGATATGCACAAATGTTTGGTTTTACAGGAGAAATTCCTGCTGATTTATCTGTAAGTATTGGCAGCCTTTCTGCATCTCCGCTTGAGCTTGCTGTTGCTTATTCTACTTTTTCAAATCAAGGCATGAGACCTTCAAAACCATTTTTTGTTACAAGGGTAGCAGATATAGATAATAAAACTTTATTTGAATTCCAAAAACCTGAAATGACTCGTGTGCTTGATGAAAAATCTGCATCGTTAATTACAGACAGTTTAGTAAAAGTTGTGGAAAAAGGTGGTGCATGGAAAAGCAGAAATGCAGTAAACAGAATACTTGGTGGAAAAACTGGCACATCAAATGATTCAAAAGACGGCTGGTTTGCTGGAGTGCTTCCAAACTTTGTAACTGTTGCATGGGTTGGTTATGATGATTATAGAAAAATGGGAAGTTATGCTGTTGGGGGAAATACTGCCCAGAATATATTTATAGATTACTTTAAAAGCATAAATGAAAAAGTGCCACTTGCTCTTTTTAAAGCTCCAGCAGGTGCATCTTATTTTAAAGTAAATAATGATATGCATGAGATAACTGACTCGCTTATTGGAAATCTTGGATATTCTATTTATCCAGTTGACAGCAGCAACAATCCAACAGTATATGATTTTAAAAAGTAGTGCTTATGTATAATGAAAATATAGAAAATATTAATAAATTTAATTTGCAGAAAACAGCAGAAGAGCAGCAGCATGCAAAATATAAGAGCAGAAGCATTGCAAATAGTTCTGCAAAAATGAAAAGAATATATGATTTAGTGGAAGTTGTTGCACCTATTGATGTAAGCATACATATTACAGGAGAAGATGGCTGCGGCAAAGACAAGCTGGCAGAATATATCCACAGTCAAAGCGGAAGAACTGGCAATTTTATAATAATTAACCCTGTAGAATTAAATGATATAGTTGGGTCTCTTGGTTTCAGTAAAGTATATGATTACTTTAAAAAGGCAGAAAAAGGCACGCTCTATATTTCAGATATTGCCTCAGCTAATGCAAAACTTCAGGAATACCTGCTTAATTCTATTATTAAAATAGAACAGGAATTAGGTATGTTTTCTCCAAGATTTATTTCTTCTACCAATAGAAACTTAACTGAGCTTTCCCGCCAGCAAAGGTTTAACCAAAGGTTAAGGGACAGTTTTGCTATTATCATAAATATACCACCTTTAAGAGAAAGAAAAGAAGATATAGTAGATTTAATACGAATAATTATGCGTGATTTAGGATATTTTGGTCAGAAAAGCATACCAATATCTGAAGAAGCAGAAGAAATGCTGCAAAGCTACGACTGGCCGGGTAATGTCCGACAGCTTGTAAATACAATATATCATGCAGTAAATCATACAAGCAGTGGTATGATAGTGCTGTCATCTTTACCTAAAGATGTTAGGAAAAAACAGGGATTTGTTGAAGCAGAAATAAACACTATTAATGAACTTTATAAATTTGCCCGCGGATTAATAGAAAGCGGCATTCATTCAGAAGCTATTAATCCTTATGAAGAATACTGCAAAACTATAGAAAGGCCCTTAATACAGGCAGCTCTTGATATGACAAAAGGCAACAGGTCTCAAGCAGCTCAGCTTATCAGAATAAATAGAAATACACTGCATAAAAAAATACAAACTTATGATATGGAAGAGTAATTGATGAAATATATAAAATTAATAATGATTATATTACTGCTTTTTCAGAGTATGTGTGTTTTTGCAGAAGATGAAAGAGTTATAATGGTGCTTGAAGTAAATAATATTGAAAAATCAACAGGAAATATTATGATACATTTATGCAGAAATCAGCAGGAGTTTTCAGGCAGTGTGCCTGTGGCGTATTCTTTTTTCTTCCCAGCAAAAAAGAATACTGTTACTGCAAAAATAAATATTCCTAAGGGGATGTATGCTGTAAAAGTTTTCCATGATGAAAATGAAAATAAAATACTTGATTTAAATGCAGCAAACCACCCAATAGAAAAATTTGGATTTTCTAATAATTTTTTTGGCTCATATTCAGAACTTCCACCTTATGATAAAGTGCTTATAAATATTGATAAGGCAGAAAATTTTGTAAGAATTAATTTAAGATAATAATATAATGATATAATTATACAAAAATTAAATTTTACTCTTGTATTATTTTATAAAAAGAGTATATTCAGACAAAAGAAGTCTTTTTAATAAGATTATGTGGAAGTGATAAAATGAGTGAAATACAAAATAACACAAGTTCTTCTCGTTTACAGTTTTTTCCTGTTATGATGTTTGCTGTTATAATGGGGTTTTCAGGTATTACACTGGCTTATAAAAAAGCAAGTGAAGTTTTTTTACTGCCTGAAATAATATATCAGATATTATCATATATTACTGCATGTATTGCTGTAATAATCACATTTATATATCTTTTGAAACTGATAAAATACCCAAATGAAGTAAGACAAGAAATAAAACATCCTGTAAGGGTCAATTTTTTTGCAGCAATATCTATTTCCATGCTTCTGATTTCTACTGTTTTCCATGAATATGAAAATATTGCATTACCTTTATTTATATTCGGAGCAGGTATGCAGACATTTTTTACATTTTATACTATTACATACTGGCTTAATAAAAATATTGAACTTGCTCACTCAAATCCAGCATGGTTTATTCCAGTTGTAGGCAATCTTATAGTGCCTATTGCAGGTGATGGGTTTGCTGATATTTATCTGCTTGATTTCTTTTTTTCTCTAGGTATTTTCTTTTGGATAATATTAACTGCTATCCTTTTTAACAGAATTATTTTTCATGGCATGCTTGCTCAAAAATTTTTGCCAACACTTGCAATATTTATTGCTCCCCCGTCTGTTGGAATGTTAAGTTACTTAAAATTACAGGGTGCTTATGATATGTTTGCAGTTATACTTTTTAATGTGGCTTTAACTTTTGGTTTAATACTTTTAGCATTAATAAAAAATTTCTATAAAATTAAATTTTTCATATCTTGGTGGGCATTTACTTTCCCAATGGCAGCATTAACTATGGCAATTATTACTGTATATGAAAAAACAAGTTTTGAATATTTAACATTTAAACTGCTTGGCTATGTTTCCCTGATTATGACATCTATTTTAATATTAATTGTATTGATAAGAACAATAATTGCAGTTAAAAATGGCGAAATATGTGTAAAAGAATAAAATAGGGTAATTTTAAAATCAGACTGTGGGATAAATCCAGATATTTTAAATATATTATACATCACTGTAATATAAATAATTTAGATTTTTCGCCTTTAAAAATCAGGCTCAAAATGACATAATTGTAATAGTTTTATTGTTTAGATTTGCCGCTGCAAAATGTCTATTCTGAGCATAGCGAAGAATCTAAAATATACAAACGACAATAATCATAAAAATAGTATGTATATTTATTGAAACTTATCCTATATATATTTTTCGCTTTGCTTAAAATGACAATATGTGAATTATTGTGATAACTGTATATGGTTCAACATAATAACTATGAATATAAAACAACTTATTCATGATAATAATTATTACGATTATGTCATACTGAGCCAAAGGCGAAGTATCTACAAAACATATTTTAACTTTTTAGAACATTATCCTTTTCTTTATCTTTTTACTTGACAAATTAAGCTATTCATATACATATATCATAATATTATTTTATTGGAGGATTACTATGGCTCATATTGTAAACCAAGATATCTGTACTTTTTGCACTTCCTGCATGGAAGTATGTCCTGTTAGTGCAATAAGTGAAAAAAATGATAAAGCATGGATAGATGCTGATATTTGCATTGACTGCGGTGCTTGTGCTGAAGAATGTCCAGTTGAAGCTATATCACCAGAAGACTAATTATGTAATATACAGGAAATATTTTCTTTATATATTAAATCAGTTTTCTAGTAGTAATTTTACAAAAATGGGCTTGCCCATTAATTTATATATTGACTTATTACATTAGTAATGGTTATTATATATTCATAACTTGAAACAAGTGTAGTTTTAAGGTTATTTAATTGTGCAAAATAGGGGTATAGTTTTCTGCTATACCCTATTTTTAGACAATAATAGTCTAGTTTAGCGGTATATTTTATGACAGTTTTTAAAACATTATATGAAGATATTAAGACAGTTTTAGAGAGAGACCCTGCAGCAAGAAGTGCATTAGAAGTATTTTGCTGCTATTCTGGTTTCCATGCTTTAACTATGCATAGAGTTTCTCACTGGCTTTGGCATCATAAACTAAAATCATTTGCCCGTTTTAATGCTATGCTTGCCCGTTTTTTTACAGGTGTAGAGATACACCCTGCAGCTAAAATTGGCAGGCATTTTTTTATTGACCATGGTATGGGTGTAGTAATTGGTGAAACTGCAGAAGTAGGCGATGATGTCACTATTTATCATGGGGTAACATTAGGCGGTGTTTCTTTAAAAAAAGAAAAACGCCACCCAACAATAGGCAATAATGTTGTTATAGGTGCTGGTGCTAAAGTATTAGGACCTTTTAGAGTAGGGGATAGAGTGCGTATTGGTGCAAATTCTGTTGTGCTGCATGAAGTGCCAGATGATGCTACTGTTGTAGGTGTGCCGGGCAGGATTACTGGGGACATTAAAAGGCAGGATATGTTTAACCATACTGAGCTTCCAGACCCAGTTGCTAATGCTTTTAACTGTATTGTTGACAGGATTGTGGAAATGGAAAAAGAAATTCAAACAATCAAAAAAAATGATAGATAACGGGGTGGCTTATGAAAATTACAACTAAAAGCAGATATGCTATCAGAGCTATATATGCCCTTTGTATGCTTGGTGGAGATAAACATCCTGTAAGCATATTAAGAATACTAGAGTTTGAAGACATTTCTAAAAAATATTTAGAGCAGATTTTTACAAAACTAAAGCATGTAAATATTATAATAGGTTCCCGCGGTGTTGGCGGCGGCTATATGCTTGCTAGAAACCCAAACCAGATAAATTTAAAAGAAATAGTTAACACAATGGATGGACCGCTTAAAACAGAAGACTGTGGAGCAGAGGGCGATTGCCGTAATTTTTCATCATGTGCTGTAAACTGGATTTGGGCAGGGCTTGAAAAGGCATGTGATGATTATTTAGAAAAAATTACAATTGCTGATATGATGAAGCAGTCAGCAGCTCATTTTGCAGTTTAAAATACAGGATAATATATCAGTATGCCTTAAACAAATTGTTTATGGCAGATTATGGGAGGATAATATGGCTATTTATTTTGATAACAGTGCAACAACCAGAGTTGACCCTGAAGTTGTTAAGGCAATGCTGCCTTTTTTTAGTGAATATTATGGTAATATTTCAAGTATCCACTTAATAGGCAGGCAGGTGCATCCCTATGAAGAACAGGCAAGAAAATCAGTTGCAAAATTAATAAATGCATCACCAGATGAAATTGTTTTTACTGCCAGTGGCTCAGAATCAGATAACCTTGCAATTATAGCAGCAGCAAGAGCATATAAACATAAAGGAAAACATATAATAACATCTTCTATTGAGCATAAAGCAGTGCTTGAAACATTTAAGTTTTTAGAAAATTATGAAGGCTTTGAAGTAACATATCTTCCAGTTGATAAATACGGCTTAATAGATATGGATTATTATAAAAATGCTGTAAGAGATGATACTATACTTGTAAGCTGCATGCTTGCTAACAATGAAATAGGCACTATTGAACCTGTTAAAGAAATGGCAGCTTTTGCAAACAGTAAAGGTATTATATTTCATACAGATGCTGTGCAGGCAGCTGGCAAAATACATATAGATGTTAATGAGTTAGGTATAGATTTACTCACCTTTTCAGGCCATAAAATATATGCACCAAAAGGAATAGGTGTTCTTTATGTAGATATTGAATTAAGAGAAAAATTAAAACCTATTATCCACGGTGGTCAGCAGGAAAGAGGGCTTAGAGCAGGCACAGAAAATATTCCTTATATTATTGGTCTTGGTAAAGCCTGCGATATTATTATGGAAAGGCAGGATACAGAAATACTGCATATTAAAAAGTTAAGAGATACTTTTGAAAAGAAAGTTTTAGAAAATATACCAGATACTTATGTGAATGGTCATCATAGATTAAGAGTGCCTTCTATAAGCGATATAGTTTTTAGATATATTGAGGGAGAAGCATTAATGGTATATGCACAGGAAGTGTGCTGCAGTGCAGGAAGTGCATGCACATCTGCAGCAACTAACCCGTCACATGTATTATCTGCAATCAAAGTGAACGATGTAGATATTCATGGTGCACTTCGTTTCAGCTTTGGCAGATTTAACACTATGGAAGAAGTAAATAGAGCTGTGGAAGTTTTAAAAGACAGTGTTGAAAAGCTAAGAAAAATGTCACCATTATATAACAAATAATATGGCAAAAAATACTAAAAAAAATCTGCTTTTAGAGCTTGAAGAGCTGGCACAAAAAGCAGGCATTAAAGTCCGATATGAAAAAACAGAAGCAAGAGGTGGAATGTGCACATTTCAAGGCAACCCGCTTATTATTATTGATAGAAAAGCTGCTGATGATTACAAAATAGCAGTGATTGCTGAAAATATTAAAAAAATGGATTTGCGGGATATATATATAAGCCCTAAAATGCGAGAAGTTTTAGATAGTTTTGAATGATTAATATTTTTGGATAAATTCAGGTAAGTATTTAAAGTAAAAGTGAAAAAGGTGTTATATGTCTAGTGCATTTGCATTGATTGTGATAAGTGCAGTATTCCATGCAGCATGGAATTTATTAGTTAAGACATCAGCTGATAAAGTGGCTTATAATGTCCATATACAAGTAGCAACAGCTGTATTTATCACAAGTTATACAGTATTGTTTTTCCCAGAAGCTTTTTATTTTCATAAACCTACTTTTATATATGCACTGCTTTCATCATTCTTTTTTGCCCTTTATCAGCATTTTACAGCAATAAGCTATAAATATGCAGATGTATCATTAGTTTATCCAATCACTACTTCATCGCCTTTTTTTATTATGATTTGGGCATATTTTATTTTAGATGAGCATGTTACTCCATTTGGTATTCTTGGTATTGTGTTAGTGCTTGCTGGCTGTTATATAATGAATATAACAAAAGGCAAAGGCAATAAATCAGGTTTATATGGCATATTGACTGCTCTTCTTGCTGCTTTTTTATACTCGTTTGGTGCAATGGCAGATAAAATGGGGGTAGAATCAGTTAATACCCATCTATATATTATGCTTATGGCAGATTTTATGTCATTTTATTCTGTCCTATTTACAATAATAAGCCATCGTAAATCAGTAACACTTCATAGAAAAGTCAGTGTCCCTGTTCAGTGGAAATTAGTTATTCTTGGGGGGCTTGCAATGTCTGCATCTACTATTACATACAGATTAGGGCTTATTGACATGCAGATTTCGTATTCATCAGCTTTAAGACAGTTAAGCTCATTATTTGGTGTGCTAATGGGATTGTTTTTTTTGAAAGAATCTTACGGCTTGCAAAGAATAGTAGGAAGTATGGTAATTGTGGCAGGAATAATGCTTATTCGTTTAAATATGTAGTATACGGAGTATTATTTTTCATTACTACTTCGTTGTTTAAAAAAACAGCTCAGTCATTTACTATTATGCAAACTCCTGTCATAAAATTTTCTATTCGCCTTGTCTAACTTAAAAATCTTAAAACCTTGCTGTAATCATAACTTTCGCTGTTTTTATTTATATTTCATTTTATCACATAAATTTTTCATTTTGCTCAGAAATGAAAATAGATACTTTTTTGTAAAAAACTTAAATTAATTTTTATAAATTATTTTTCGCAGTGATGTTTCTGATAGATTATATTTTTTGCGAAGCTGGAATAAACTGACCCATTTTTAAAAAATGGTAGCATATATAAAAACATGTATGTCTGATAAAAGCAAAAAAGTCCGTAAAGTCCAAAAAAATATGATTTTTTATAAATTGTAAAATAATACTTGACAAATCCCCCCCCCCCGAATATAATGCCCCTATCTTTTTTTGTATAGGAGGATTTTATGAAAAAGTCTTTATTACTTATTTTAGCAAGTCTTTTTGCTGTTTTTTCACTTACTGCTTGTGCAGATGAAGACAAAAACGATACAGCGGGGGAAGTAAACGGTGGAACACCAGTAGTAAACCCAGCAAGTGAATATGTGGGAACTTACGATGTTACATTTTTTGCAACAAAACCTTATGATTCAAATAATCATGCAATGGATATGTTAGTAACTACAGGCAATATGTCAACAGATTGCACAATGGCAGATACCTTAGGTATTTTGAAAAAGGTAGATGGTCAAGCAAATGTTCAAGATGGTGAATGTGCCGCAGATGGTTCAAATGATGCTAAAATAATTGGTAAACAGGCAGTAATTAATTATAATGACGATGGTCTTGTTTTAGAAACAAAACTTCAAATGTGGAGTAGTGTTTTTTCATTTTCTCAAGATGATGTTTATCAATACACTAAATATACAGCTGTTCCATCTTCATCTGTTACATCTAATGCAATTAATAATGTTGCTAATCCTGTATTAGGGGTAAGCGGCAGAAATTTAACCACAAAAACATTAAATCCTAAATCTACTTTTAAAATAACTAAAAGAGATGATGGCACATTATATGTTGAATTAGAATTAATGGAGAAATCTGTATTAAACGGTCAATTAAAAGCTAATGCTCCTACTTATGTTATTTTAAAGAAAAAATTAGATAAACCTGAACCTGTTGACCCTAATACTCTTTTTACAACTACTTCAGGTAATGATACAGCTGATGGCATTTATGCAAAATTTAAACCAACACCAGATGAAGCAGCACAGTAATTGCATATGAACTTACCCAAAAATTTTGAACTAAGCCACTAAATAAATTTCTTTTTCCTGTAAAGGTGTAAGTCCATTAGCTTTTATTCTGTAATTATTATAGAAATCAATATATTTTTCAAGTTCATATTTAAACTGTTCTATATTTTTGAATTTGTTAATATAATGTAAGAGTATAAGACATATGTTACAAAAATAAGTATAACAAAATACCTCTTAGTATATAGTATAAAATTAAGCAAAAAACTAAACTAAACTAAGAGGTATAACAATGAATAAAGTGATAATAACAG